>Ga0206129_10003221_pt1 | contig 19151 bp, 23 predicted proteins | sample Helgoland_Spring_8_FD_148616 | JGI IMG/M metagenome (GOLD analysis project Ga0206129, IMG submission 148616) | Pelagic subsurface seawater microbial communities from Kabeltonne, Helgoland, North Sea - Helgoland_Spring_Bloom_20160502_2 | ecosystem: Environmental > Aquatic > Marine > Epipelagic ...
TGGTCGGCGCGTTGGTCGGCGCGTTGGTCGGCGCGTTGGTCGGCGCAGGCGCAGCGGCGAAGGTGGTCAGATGGGTGCATGCACCCATGCTGCTGCCGCATCCCTTGCTGCCGCAGCAGCCCTTCTCTTGGGACTTGCCCGCCTTCGCGTCCGTGCACCACGCGTACATGTCGCTGAGGATGTGCGCCTGTGTCCACCCTGTGTAGGTCTCGTCGTTGTTCGAGGGCAGAATGGAAGTCGTGCACCCGGTCGCGTGCCATGAGGGCAGGTAGGAGGGGCGGCTGACCGGGCTGGTGGTGATTGGGCTGAGCCAACGCACGCAAGTGGGGGTAGGTGGGGACGGGGTGTGGGTCAGCTCAACCACGCCAAGACCAACATCAATCCCGCAGGTGTTCGCGTAGGGGGGGGATGTTGATTCACTCCACATAATGCTGAGGTAGTTGGAGAGGAGGAGAGTTTTGAGGTAATTGAAGGCCTTGAAATTTGAAGCAGCGATAATAATACTTTGTATAATAGCACGGTCGGCCTTAATTAATAATTTAATTTTAGCGGCGAGTATCTCCAAATAATATACTTCGGGGTCTTGGACATGCTGCCATATTTGTACATATGATTGTTTGGTGGAAGGATTCCAGTTATCGGTGAAAATATCACCGTCAGTGAGGTTGCAGTATGTGGCACTAAAAACCTCATTCCCAAGATCTCCCTCCCACCCTGGCAGCCCTTCTATGGCAGTAATAAAACCTGGAACCAACGTCAAACTTATACACGAACCAGTATGGGACAAGATGTTCTCCCCCAACCCCTCCACCACCGGACCTTTATTTGTATAAGAGAATCCCATACATACAATTAATAATAGTGCGCCTATAAATAGTATGAACGATTTTTTCATAGTGTATATATATATAATATTATAAATACAATAATCTCTAAAGTAGTATGAAACATCTATAGTAGGTCGCCGACCTTATATTTCTGGAAGCTTTCGATTGATTGTTTTCCGTAGAACACGGTGTTAGTGTAAATAATAAAAGAAAGAAGCAATAATGAAGCATTAATCCTCTCGTAAAAGGCGTCTTTAAATAATAAGTAAGAGCAAATCGCTCCACCCGGCATTCTAATATACGAGTTTATGGTAGATGTAATGTTTTTTTGTGTATATTTCCTAATCATTCCATTTTTATATAAAACTAAAGACGAATAGTCGATCGCCCCGGGGAGGCCCGTCGCAACAAATAAAAACACAGATGTCCCCCTGCAAGGATTATAAATAAAAATAGGGGTGGTTATAAACACCGAAAGTATATGATGTACCCAATCTTCCAGACGTATTTTAAACATTAGACAGTGGTATATATGAAGGGCGAGTGCTAGATAGCCGGCCAACTGCACGTCTATCCGCCCATAAGACATCGCCGGATTAAATATACAATCTTTCACGTCGTGAAATGTTAACGCTGTAATCGACATATTTATAACGGCGTGGAGCTGAAACCATCTTCCATTTTTACCTATATATTGAATGAATCGGTCTATTGCGTGTATAAATAAAAGACAAATAACAGTAGGGGGGGAAGCGGAAAGCATTATAGAGTATATAGAATCTTTATTTAACATATTTTATAATAGTTTATAGTGTTTTGCGACGGACCGTCCTAAAGTTTATAAAATACTTTATTTCCATATTAATTCAATCATAAATAAATTTAACAAGGAATATTATAAGTATTTAAAGGTGCATCAAATATTAAATACATATGACAGATAAGTTCGGTTCGGAAAATATATTAACAATACAGACGGTGCAGATTGCCCCATTTCGAACATTGATGACCGCATTGAAGGATATTCTTCTAGAAACAAATATAACTTTTACCAAAGATGGAATTAAAATAATTAATATGGATAAATCCCATACTATTTTGGCACATTTATCCCTTCATAGCCAAAACTTCGAGAGATACGAGTGTAATAAAGATAAAATAATAATTGGCGTGAATATGTTTCATTTATTTAAGTTAATAAACACAATCGACAACGACGACACGTTAACAATTTATATTGAAAAGGACGATTATGCAGACGGAATTGTGCAATATCTTGGGCTTAGATTTGATAATGGCGATATTAAACAACAGAAAATACAAAAGCTGCGTTTAATTGAGCCGGACAATGAAGAGTTAGATGTCCCCGATGTAAAATTTTCGTCAATATTAAACTTGCCTTCCGTGGATTTCCAAAAAATTATTCGTGATCTTTCGTGCATCTCTGACAAAATAGAAATAAAATCTATTTCCACTGCGGACGGTGCAGAGCTAATCTTTAAATGCACCGGAGGGTTTGCGCACGCGGAAATACGTCGCGCAGAGTCAGACGGAAGCCTTGATTTTTTAGTGAAGCAGGAAAATAGCAAAATTATACAGGGTGAATTTTCGCTGAAGAACCTGAGTTATTTTATTAAGTGCACTAATTTATGCAATCAAATTGAGATATATTTAGAAAATGACCTGCCACTTGTAGTAAAGTATAATGTAGCCTCTCTAGGAGAGATAAAATTATGTCTTGCACCACTCCCATCTAGTAATTAAGTGCGTAATATCTGGCTTGAAGTATTATATTATTATTAATAATATAATATTTAGTATTCTGGATTGTGTTTTTTAAATAGACACCCTTGTTGGGGTAGTCCGTGTATTGGAACGATTGTTTGTGGGTTTTTGATAAGACAGTCTGTTAACCAGAGCTTTACAATGCAAAAATTTCTTTTAGGAGAAATAGTAATTCCGTTAATCTTGGATGTTAGCTTCTTATCACATACCAAATCTTCGCAGACTAGCTTATAAACTAGCTTTTTCCACATAGAAATTATATTCTTATTATTTACCTTATATGAGAAACACCCCCCAGCTCTATTTTTTTCGTCTTCCCACATAGGTTTTATACCCTCGCGCATTATAAATAACATACAATTTTTAATTAACTTGTCTGGAAGCGTATTAACGAGAGTAATAGCAGACTCTATCGTCTCCATCGTATAAATTTCTTTATAACTGTCTGCGGTCCAATTCGTATCGTGTGGGAGATGTGCCCATAAAGTCCACTTATTGTTTAATGTATGCAGAGAAGACTCTTCTACATTACACAAAACATTCTCCTCACAATCAACGCCAAGCGTTTCCATTATATATTTATTATATATTGGTTTATATCATATTTATATTGTATTACCAAAGTCCCCATCCAGGCGCCTCGCATAGTTTATCTTGTGGTGGTGCGAGGCTATTGAGAACTTCGTGTTTATCCTCCCCGATTAGAATAAAATTTGATTTTTCTAGCGTCTTGCAAGACATATCGGCATCAAAGAATTTAATTTTATAGGTGTCTTCGTCGGTTAGTCGTATGTTATGTTTCTCAAATAGTATCCATTTCACAAACGCTGTGTCGAATATCTTATTCCCCACAATATAATAGTTGTCTTCATCTAACGACAGATCAAATGGTTCTTCTACATTATTCAGTATTAAAACCGGAGCGTGTATTTGTTGTTTACTGGGTTTATAGTTTATTTTACTCGGGTCTATGTCGCGAATAACTGAACCGAGTGTTGCCCCTGATGATTCAGCCTTATCAACATCTTCCAAGAGCGAAGAATCTTCACACGAAACTTTTTCGATGTCGGTGTCCTTTATATCAGCCCCCTTGTTATCGGTGTCCTTGTTATCAGAGTCCTTTATATCAGCCCCCTTGTTATCGGTGTCCTTGTTATCGGTGTCCTTGTTATCGGTGTCCTTGTTATCGGTGTCCTTGTTATCGGTGTCCTTGTTATCAGACGATGTGGATGTAGTCTCGGGACACAGGCGCTTGTCGTTTAAATTATCTATGCGTATTAAATCATAGTCTAGACTATCATCTGTAGAAGGGTTTCTGAGAATAATTAGGTCGGGGGAAGATTTTGCATTTTCCTCGGAGATACTCTTGGGTTCATTAAATGAAATGGTATTGATTCTCTCTCCATTAGAAATGAGGAGGATGTTTCTACATAAATTTCTTTTATGAATAAATTGTTTAAGTTGTTTGAATGTTTCAACTGTTTTTAATTTCCCAAATGCATATAATTTATATCCTCCCCACATAAGCCTATTGTCTATAGTATTCTTTCCAAAATAATCGGTTATATTAAACACAACGTAATTGTTAAATAAAAAAATAAAGCCTACACTGCTAAAAAACGCAAGACACAGATTTAACATATATAATAATGCATTATTATTATTTATATTATTTATATTAATAATTTACGTGAACAGGTTTCAGTTCAGTTCAGGAATTTTATTCATGCAGGCCTTATACTTATTCGACTTCAATGTCGTGTTGGGATACCAAGTCCCTCCAACAGCACTGGCGCAGTCCTTCACCGATGCGGGGCAGGCACCGACGCATAGCTTGTTCACAGACGCGCTTTTACACCGGGTCAGGGCAGATTGCGGCCCCCCCACAGGTAACCAGCAATTTTTAGGTCCGAGTGATTGAGAGGCGTCGATATCCTTCGGCGGTGGTTGAGATGCAATTGGTGGCGGCGTTGGCAAGCCGGCGTTTTGGCATTGTGTGGGCGTGCAACACGAATTCATTTTAGTCATTTCATTTTTATATTGTCCCATATATTTTTTCGCAAATACGTTTCCGGTACTAATGGATACTCCGCAGCCAGAATGAATTGTCCCCAGCCCCTTACACGACGTCATTTTAATCGGTCCTCCTGGTGCCCTGCTACTCTTATTGCAGCTTTCAGGAGTATTGGGGTTTTTGGGGTTGTATACTTGGTTTTCGAGAGTTTTATTAGGGTTGTATCCTTTTTCCGAGAACGCGAGGTTCTTATATCCTTGGTCTCGATATTCTTGGTCCCGATATTCTTGGCCATTTGACGGTCCCGAGTATTCCCCCCCTCCGACACCTTGTCCCCCGTAACCTTGCCCCCCGTAACCTTGTTCTCCGTAATCTTGTTCTCCGTCACCTTGTTCTCCGTCACCTTGTTCTCCGTCACCTTGCTCCCCGTAACCTTGCTCCCCGTAACCTTGTTCTCCGTCACCTTGTTCTCCGTCACCTTGCTCCCCGTAACCTTGCTCCCCGTCACCTTGCTCCCCGTAACCTTGCTCCCCGTACCCCTTCTGCATCCTCCACCGCCGGCGCCGCCGGCGCGCCACAGCATCCTGTCCTGCGGCCTGTCCGTCATCACTTTGGCTAATGTAACCTTGATCGCTGTTACCATAAGGGTCCATATATCCTTGCCCGCCACCCTTATCATTATATCCCCGTCCACCATATCCTTGACCCCAATAACCTTGGCCGCGATATCTATTTGAACCATATTTCCGTTGTCCGTGTCCTCCCTGTCCGAACCTAGTCATCTTTCCAGAGCCGGGATATTTAACGTTATAATCTAAAGAGCCTTGTGAAGGGGATAGCCCAAATGTGAATAAAACTAAAGATGTAATAATCGTCATCATTATGAATGGAATAAATACGATAAACCAAGACACGATACTTAGTCCTTTTTTGCATAAGAAGTTTAATAGTATTGTAAATATAATCATAACCATAAATTTAATAAAGGCTAAATTATATAAGTTTTTAAACATATCAATCATTATGTGGGTTAGTGTAAATACAATATATAATATCGCTGGTGGACAAATATTTTTCAATAACATATGTATATATTTAATAAATATATTAAATATATTTACATCCAGTAAAAATATCATATGATATATTCACAAATTCTTCATAAGACAGTTGATGATACCAGCATCGCGGCGGACGGGTGTTAGGGGAGATAATCGATGTTGTAGTATTTGCCACACGAGACTTTAATTGGTTGTATATTTCGTATTTACCTAGTTTAACTTTAGTTGTCATTAAAAACCCGTTGTTCATAAAATATGAAATATTATAGTATTCGAATAATTTTAAATAAATATGAAACCACGCTAACCCGTCCGATATAGAGCGTATTTTATCAGGAATATTTTCATAGAATGCAGAATTAAATTTTTTTTTCTGTTTAGAGTCATAATAGGATGTATATTTAGAAAAAACAAGGTCGGTATGCAACTGCTGTTTTATAATACATAGAGGCAACGTCGTTTTATAAGTAGATACCGACTCAGTAGATGTATTTAAAAAGTTAATCTTATCAGAAGTTTGAAGAAATGAGATAATATATAAACTTAAATTTTTCGAAAGTATGTTCATATATTATATTTACTGTTCAAAATAAATATTAACGCTAAACGTTAATCGATATATGGCTCTCCGTCTTTAAAATGGCCAACCTTATCTCCGACGTTTTCGTCTTCTAGTATACTATATATATCTCCATTGTTATCATCGCTAGTATAATAATGAACGCCGTCTAATTCAATCATAAATACTTCTTCCTCCTCCTCTCCCACATCCTCCTCATCCTCTTCCTCTTCCTCATCTACCTCTTCCTCGTCCTCTTCCTCGTCCTCTTCCTCGTCCTCTTCCTCTTCCTCAACCTCATCCTCTTCCTCAACCTCATCCTCTTCCTCTACCTTCTCTTCTTCCTCATCCTCATCCTCTTCCTCATCCTCTTCCTCCTCCTCCTCCTCAACCCCATCCTCTGCCTCATCCTCCTCCTCAACCCCATCCTCTGCCTCATCCTCATCATCGCCCTCATCCTCATCATCGCCCTCATCCTCATCATCGCCCTCATCCTCATCCTCTTCCTCTTCCTCCTGGGCTGCGAGCATAGCTTGGGCATGGCGCACCTCCCGTGCGCTATCTTCCGCGTTCTCCACCACAATGTCTTCACTGTCCGCGTCTGAACTAGCTTTGCTCTCTCCCCAAGCTCGAAAACTCTCTTTTTTAATTACAACGGCTGCACCGCACAACGCAGCGTCGCCGTCATCATCTTCGTCGTCGATTACCGACTCCACATTTGTCGTCAACGCATATCTTAATTTTGTATCGGCGTTCTTTTCTACGATAAACTCCACGGAATCCTCGTCGTCGGATTTTTCTGTTATTTTTAGACCGATCTTGTCCGCGGTCAAAATATTATATTCGGATAATTTTAATTTAAGGTCGGCGTTCTCCTGAATTAGCTCTTGGAACTCGGGGAGCAGTCGAACAACGCGGGATAATGCATTATACTTCTCTGTCCTACTTTCAAAATTACATATTAGGGGCTTTAGTGTTTTACGAAGATTAGATATTACGATCTCTTCAATATTTTTAAAATTTAGAGTGTCATCTGATTCCGTATGGTAAGACATAATATATTTATTATACAGACATTCGCTTAATACCATTTACAAATATACTATTTGAATAGAATGTGCAAATAACCTATGTAGAAATTAAATAGTATAAATAATGAATATTATTAATAGTATTATGGAAAGTATTGATTCTGAGAAAGTGAGTTGTGATGTAAGAGAGTTGGTTAATATAGTGATGAGACAGACCGATTATGACGCAGAAACTTCTTTATCTAAATTACAAATTAACGATTATGATCCACTTATAGTAATACGGGAGTATATGAACCCGTCCAAAGAGAACTTAAATAGAGATAAAAAAAAATTAACTACAAACCAGCTAGTATATAAGGAAATACGGACAATGCTTGATTGTGCAGAAAAAGCACGGCGCGACAAAGAGTAAATCAGTTTATTTTAAATTAAAGTTATTATTTAAAATTTGCACCTTAGTTTGCTTTTGTTTCTTACGAAGAGTAAACTTGCTCGAGGACGGGATGCTATTATGATTTAATATAAAATCATCAGTGTCCTCGTGTAATTCGGGAAGAACTCGCGTAAGGGGCTTATCTACAATAAACAAAAGGTTTTTTCTATTAGATAATTTACGATATTCGTCTATGGATAAGTTTCCGTAGTATTTTTCTAGGGTATATTGGGGGTTTGGTGCGGGTTTAAAGTTTCTTTCGTAATTATAGATTTTACCATATAAATAGTTTAATAAATGATAGCGACTGAAACGTATCGACGAATCTATAGGTTCATTAAATAAATAAGCTGTTGCACATTCGGGACTGCAAAAGCACCCATAGCAGTGATATTTGTCTTGAAGGCTATATTTAGGGATGTAAATGGGAGGTGTAGTAAAGTCATGCGTACACCAAAAGCACGCCGATTTTTTATTTGAAATATTATTCAGGTGCAAATTGATCGACAATTCTTTTATTTTACTCCAAATACTAACCATATCGGGTGGAGTGGTTTCCGACTCACAATGTTTATTTTTTTCAAGTCCATCCACCTCATTTAAATATACTTCTTTATATTCGTCAGAATTGTAAGAGTTAACGGTTGATATTATTTTATTTTTATACTCCAGGTCTTTAGAATTGCATTTTAGGTGTAATATTACATTAAACTCCGGCTGAAATTTATTATTATCTATTAGAGTGGTATAAATTATTTTTCCTCCCTTTGGCTTTCTCCCGCGTTTTTTTGGTATTTTTATTTCAGTAGATTTTTCTTGGGGGCATTCTGCACGATTAACCTTGGGCCTTCCCCGTTTTTTTCGGACAGGAATGTCTTTTATAACGACATTTTCAACGGAATTTTCAACGGAATTTTCAACGGAATTTTCAACGGAATTTTCAACGGAATTTTCAACGGAATTTTCAACGGAATTTTCAACGGAATTTTCAACGGAATTTTCTTGATTACTCATATATTCTTTAATTAAAAATACTAATTTAAATGCTTTTAATTAATGTTATAACTCAATCCGTATAACATTTTCGACAGAGTGGTTTATAAATATCGGTGCCGATTACTATCTGTTCTTGGGATATGTCGCCAACCAAAAGCATATTTTTTTCATTATCTACTGCACGCTTTGTAAATATTGCCGGACACTTCTTACACGCCATACATATGGAGTGTAGTTTAATGACCTCGTCGCAGAATGGAATAAGGTCCAATACGTCCCCAAACTTAGATCGTCTATGGTCACCATCTAAACCGCAGATATACACGCGTTTGTGGTGTTCTTCTACAGCACAAATAACCCAAACCTTAATATCTTCGAAGAATTGTGCTTCGTTAATTAATATTACGTGTGCGTCCTTAAACGCCTGGGTAATTTCGCCGTCGCAAATATTCGAAATATCCGAAAGATATTTCGCCATAATGCACGGAATTTTGCGTTCATCGTGCGTGGATATAACCTCATCTCCGTATCGTGTATCCAATGAATAATTAATAGGTAGTATGGGGATTCCACATAGTTTGCATTGTTTGTACTTATCGACTAATTTGGATGTTTTCCCAGACCACATCGGTCCGATCATAATGCTTAAGAATCCAGAAGACAGATCGTTCATTATTAGATATATTGTTATAATAAACTATAAATAGTTTCAATTTATTATTATATTTAAATACAATATATGATTAGTATCAAATGGATAATAAACAATATATACCGTGGGTAGAAAAGTATCGACCCACGAGCTTTGAAGAGATTGTTCTCGGGAAACAGAATAAACGAATAATGACAAATATTCTCAAGACAAATTCTTTCCCAAACTTATTATTTTATGGCCCTCCCGGCACTGGTAAGACAACAACAGTAATTAATTTAATTGCTGCTTATCAAAAAAAGAATAATCAATACAATAAAGAATTAACGATACATTTGAATGCGTCGGATGAGCGCGGAATAGATATAATAAGAAACCACATCAACCAATTCGTTAATTCAAAAGCCTTATTTAATAAGGGAACAAAGTTTATTATATTAGACGAGGTGGACTCGATGACTAAAAATGCACAGCACGCATTAAAATATCTTCTGCACGGGTTTAATAAAAACGTTCGCTTTTGCCTAATATGTAATTATATAAGTAGAATAGATGAGCCGTTACAAAACGAATTTATACGCCTACGGTTTAATCAACTCCCCCGGTCAAATATAATAAAATTTTTATCGTTAATCATATCTAAAGAAAATGTGAATGTTCCGGTGGAAACGCTGGAATCTATACAGCGTTTATATAAATCAGATATACGAAGTATGATTAATTATATTCAATCTAATAAAAACAAGGGACATATTGTTATTACTGACAAAACGTGGGAAGATTTATTGCAAACTGTAATTAACAGCAAAGAAGGTAACACGATACATATAGTAAACGAACAAATAGACGACATAGGCAATACGTTTAATATAGAGCCAAAGAATATTGTGAAGGAATTCTTAAATTTTATTATTCGTAATAAAAAAAACTATGTGAAGACTAAGTTTTTAAATTTATGCGAGACGCTAATGCATATTCAAGATACAAATATAGAATACTATAAAAATTATTTTGCGATTTTTTTGCGGCGGGCATTAATAGACTCTCCATAAACCCTAAAAAAAAGGCGGGCGTTCCACTCGCTAGGAGGTGTAGATTTGTCTGGGTCAAACGTATGTAATTTTAAATCATAAGAATTAGATAAATTATCGGGACTGCGATTATTTATAGAAATTGGTTTTGTAGCGGGTAGTCTTGGCATATTTTTTTCGATGTTCATAATTTATCTATATAAAGAAAATAATTGAAGAAGATATACTTAAAGAAACTGTTAGAAATTAAGCAATGACAACAGAATTTGATTTAGAAAGTGCGTGGGGAGACTTTTGTGAAGGAACGCACGATACGGCGAAGATCTCAAAATTTATTCCCGAAGCAGAAGCCCCACCGTGTAGCGACATCTATATTTCGACAAAAACTAAAATAGCTTATTTAAATCAATCGATTCATCTCGCCGATACATACTGGAAGCTTCCAATTATCCCTTATCATCTCCCCTGTGAAGGTATTGTAAAGAAGCAGATGAAATTTAACTCAACTAGCCAAGAGGAACTTAATAGTATATTATCACAGGTTCCTAAAGATTCTTATGTTAATGAATACGTAATTACACAAATTATAAATCCGGAAGGTCGGATTAAATTCAAGGATGTTCGTAAGATTAGTATAGGTTTATGCAAAAAAGATATTATTAGCTATAGGGGGAAACGAAAGGGTGCATTTTATAATTGCTTCGTATTAATGCTGCGTATTTTACACGAGGGTGAATACAAAGAAATTCACGTAAAGGTGTTCAATACAGGAAAGTTGGAAATACCGGGAATGCAACAGGATAGTATGCAGGCCAAGGTATTACACCTTCTCATTAAAATTATGGGGGATAGCATAGGTTATGAAAAAAAGATTGGTTACATTGAGGATAAATGCGATACTGTCCTTATTAACTCAAACTTTAGATGTGGATTTTATCTAAGTCGCGAAGAATTGTACGAAATTTTGAAAACGAAATACAGAATTAATTGTTCATATGATTCGTGTTCATATCCAGGCATTCAAAGTGAATTCTATTATAACCCAGCAATAAAGGTTCAAACTGGCCAACAGCCGAAGGAAATGAACGACACGATTGTAAAGGTGTCGTTTATGATATTCAGAACGGGAAGTGCGTTGATTGTGGGGAAGTGCACTGAGAATGTTCTTCATATAATTTATAACTTCCTGTGCAAGCTTCTCGCAGATGAATACAAAACAATATTTTGTGGTTTAAATGTGTACGATACGAACACGCCACCATCTAAGAGAAAAATAAACAAGAAAACGATATGTTTTAGTTTATAATTAACCAATTGATATATTTAACACGTGTCATATTTGTAAAATTGTTCGTATTTTTATCAGATATATATTTTTTTTTTATGGCTTTTATTGACACATTTTTCTTTTGAATTTGTTTAATAAACTGCGTCAAATATGGAATATTATTAATTTTATCAAGAGTTAATAACTCTGAAAAATATTCCGCTTGTTTTAATCTTACCGAATAGTCGCATTCGGTTCTATTAAGTGTTAGATTAAGAATATTTTGAACAAGTTTGCTTCCGTTTTTATTTATATAACCAATAAATTTCAACTTAGATGATTGTGTAAATTCATAATCACGCAGCAGAGAGGATATGACATTAAAATATAATCGAATTGACAGCTCGGTATTTTTTGTTATATCACAAGAATCCTGAACAGATGCAAATTCCTTTCTATATTCGTTATTAATATCGAATATCGTTTTCTTGTATACAAATAAAGACGCGTCTTTTGTATTAAGCTGTAAGAAGCTATGATTGTCGTCGCCAATTTGACAGATAAACTCAACATAATAATATAAGGATTTTTGACTATGAACATATGTCAAATTAAGATTTTTTGTATATAATAACAACACCTTAAAAACGTGTGTTAGTGTCTCGACGCCTTTAAATAGGATATATTTATAATAATTCAGATTTCGAAGATATACAGTATCTAAACACTGTGAAAAAAACTCATTAATAATCCCCACATATTTTGAGAAAATTTCGGCGGATGTGTGGGAATACTCAGATTTATAGTTTTCAATGTTGTGTAGCGAAAAGTTCGACATATTATTATATATTATATTTATATTTCATTTAATGCGTATAAGTATATAAAGTGTTAATATCGGTTAATACTATAATGGAAACCGAAACACAATATGCGTCGCCTAGTGCCGCGAGTCTACAAAATGCTTGCAAACTAGCAATTGTTGACGATAAACCGATTATGTTAGATTATTGGACATGTTCTTTAGAGAATAAGGTATTAATTGGGGTTCGCGAAGGAGGAGAGAAACTATTGGTTAAAAGTGAAGATGAATACACTTCGCCTATTTCAAAGATTTATAAGGTAGATGAAAATTATATTATCATTACTGAGAATTCACTTTATATTGTTTCTGCGTGCATCCAAACAAAACGGATTTCTTAATTATCTAACGGATTTCTTAATTATCTAACGGATTTCTTAATTATCTAACGGATTTCTTTCATAATATTATGAAATATTATGAAATATTTAGCATCAATCAGTTATATCCATTGCATATTTTATTGTATATATTGTCGCTTGTTCATCGTGCTGAGCCCTGTCCGTTCGGTATAATTCCGCAATATCAATCATAAGCGGGTCATCGGGATTTGGGTCGTCCATTAGGGAACATATACTGAGCAATACTTTAGAAATAGTTAACGCCGGACTCCACTGATCTTTCAAAATATCTAGACATATACCTCCGCTCGTGTTTACATTACAGTGGTATATTTTAGTAATAAAAATAACTTTTGGTGGCTTGAAAGGATAATTAGTAGGAAATTCTATATCTAGGAAGAAGTTTCCGCCTTGATAAGGGCTATTTTCCGGTCCAATAATGGTCGCTCTCCATTTATATATATCATCTTCTATTGGGCCTGCGTAGCAATTTTCGAGAGGACAATCTGTCATATTTTTTAATTCTGATCTTAACCTTCTTTCAGCCGCCATATTGTAAATAATATAAAATATGTTTATATGTTTTGATGAGTAAACTATGTCTTATAGTATTTTTCTAATGGAATCTATCTGTTTTTCATCTAGCGTTTTGGGGAAAACAATATTAAACTTTATAATAAGGTCACCTGTATTGTGCTCCCTCTTCATTCCCATACCGGGAACGACCTTCTCATATCCTGCAGATATAATATTCCCCGGTTCATTATTAATATTAAATGATCTCCCGTCGATATAACCCATATCAAACGAGAACCCACACAGAGCCTCTTTTAGTGTTATCTCCTTGTCATATATTAAATCAATTCCGTGTCGCAAGAACTTGGAGAAATTTTTTACCTTAATGATTACCTTAATGTCTCCCTTAACATCGTTATTTAGAATATTTCCCTTATCTTTAATTGTGATTATTTCGTTAGTATCTATCCCTTTTGGAATGGAGATATAAATAGTTTCCTTTTCTAAATTTCTCGACGAACCGGTTAAAATAGTTCTAGTAATTGACATTTGTTTTGTTTTACCAGTATATGCTTCTTCTAAAGTGATCTCAATCTCCTTCTCTATAGGCGGAGGCCTAGACGGCATCTGATGAACTCGCACTGGACCTCTCCCGTTCATATGAAATACTTGGGGAGGAGGACCATCAAATAATCCACCTGCAAATAGGTTAAAAAGCTCGCTTGGTATCCCACCCGGAATACCGTGCATACCTGGAATACCGTGCATACCCGGAATACCGTGCATACCCGCCATATTGGGACAAGAGTCTCCAAATATAGGGTTCGATGATTCCATATCATATTGTCGTCTCTTTTGCGTATCTCCTAGAGTATCATATGCCTCGTTTATTTTCTTGCTCATCTCTTCGCTTTGCTTATCTCCTCCGTTTGTATCCGGGTGATATTTAAATATTAGTTTTCTGTATACCTGTTTTATATCTTTATCAGAAGCATCTTTGCTCACCCCAAGAATTTTATAAAAATTCTTTTCCATTTAATAATATAGATTAACCATAAAAACTTAAATACTTATAAACGAATATATATTATCTAATGAACCAGCCATTTATATATAAATATCAACCATTATATCTTGAAGATTTTGAAATGGACGCCGATATTATTTTACTTATTAGAGCACTTATAAGTATGGATTCCCTCAATATATTATTTACCGGAGACGTTGGTTCTGGGAAAACGTCTTTAATCCATTCTATTATAAGAGAATACTACGGAGAGGGAGAACGCAATGATAATATATTATCTATCAATAATCTTAAGGAACAAGGCATTACCTATTATAGAAATGAAGTTAAAACATTTTGTCAGACGTCCACTTCTATACCGGGGAAAAAAAAGATAATTATCTTAGATGACATAGATATTGTCAACGAGCAAAGTCAACAGGTGTTTCGCAATTGTATTGATAAATACAGCCACAACGTTCATTTTATAGCTTCATGTTCGAATACGCAGAGGGTTATAGATAGCCTACAGTCAAGGGTGTCTATAATAAATATAAAAGCATTTACTCATCAAAATCTTCTAAAAATCCTGAAAAAAATATGTGCAAATGAAGAAATATCGATTTTGCCAGATGCCGAAGAACTTATTCTCTCTATATCTAATAACTCTGCCAGGATTTTAATTAATTATTTAGAAAAGCTAAAGCTTATGTGTTGTGAGATAACGCTGGATATTGCATCCGAGGTATGCACAAATATAACATTATTGGAATTTACCGAATATACAAATATGTGTAAAAAAAAAAACCTTGTGGGTGCAATAGGTTTGTTTTATGGATTATTCGATAAGGGATATTCAGTAATGGATATTTTGGATAACTATTTTTCATTTATAAAAAGAACCAATTTATTATCAGAAACGCACAAATATCGCATAATACACCATATTAGCAAATATATTACAATATTCCATAATATCCACGAAGATGAAATAGAACTTGCTCTTTTTACAAACAAAATAATCGATATTTTTTCTTAAATATATATATATATATATATATATATATATATATATGAAAACACAGTTGTTTAAAACAGATATTCCCTCGTCTGTTTTATTTTCATTTCTAGAAGAATTTGCGGATGATAAGGGGGGATATTATATTTTTTCAAATATAAGCTATAACAGAGCAAAATATCACGACAAAATAAAGGGGTTTTGTGATAAAATACGACCTTACTACCATAAAGCAAAACAACACTATGTTTTAAATAAAATGGGATATAATAATCTCACCACCGTAATTCGCCAAATATGTAAGGTTAACCTAATAACCTTTACGTCAAAGGTAAACTACAGACAATCAACATATGATATTATCTATTATATCTATAAATAGTAAAATAATACACCGATATATTATTTTAGTAAATTATAAACCACACCCACATTTGGTCAACAGCAACTTTCCAACAAAGGTATGTGACTCAAGCACTTGTTCTGCGTTCATCCTAGCGAACCAGTTATATGCTGTTCTGGACAAAATATCGCTCTCTGGAATGTATAGTCCAATCGCACCCGGAGAGATGTCGATATATGTATTTTTAAATAATCTATCAATCGTAATTAATTTATTTGATGTATCCAACGCACCGAGCATTTCGGCCCTTATCAATCTTATAGTATTGTTCTCTACCTCATTTTTACACCAATCGGCGTTATCCCCGCAAAACACACTTTCATTTGTATAATCAGACGATATATTGCGCTCCAAATAATTAATGTATTTTTTCATTTGTGAGCATTTTTTTACGCAACCCATTAATCGGGTATTGGGATATACCTCATAATCAGTTGATGTTATATTTCTATTCACGAACTCGCCTACAAACATTTTGTTTCCCGATGTCCCTTCATTATATGCGTCGTAGAAATCATCAAAACATATAAATGTGCTCGGCATTAAAACGCCCCCGTAGCTATGTAATATTCTCGCAATAGCCAACTCTCGTATTTTCTCCTTTATGGGGGAGGCTAATTTAGTCATATCGGTTGTCCATCCGGGGATAATCTTGGAAAATGTGTTGTCGTCAATTAAACAAACGTTAAAACTACCCCCACATTTATCTACTATTCTTTTTATGGTTAGATGTTGGTACGGCTGATTTAAACGTTTTGTATTTCGAGAATAGAAACTTTCCCACCATCTGGCATTTATCTCGGCTTCTACGTGAATCCATAATATTGGGAGATTGCTTCTTGCTAAGGAAGAATCATTTAATAAATATTTCTTAACCAATTCATAGTGCTTTTCGTCAGTTGTTATGCTTTCATATCCAAGTATTTTGTCGTGCATACTCCCTACTAAAACAAGCATTACAAGTATAAACACATATTTAGTATTTATCATTATAATATATAATGATAAAATTATATCCTAAATCACTCTATGATTATGTTAACATTTTAAAGGAAGCCATCCACCCATCGTTTGTTTTTTTAATTCGCTCGTCTTGTTTTGCCAATTTATAAGCTCTTCGAACATCTTGGATATCTTTTGTATTTCTCTCGGCATAAAGTAATCCTTGAGATTGTGAATATGTCTTTGGTTTAAAATCTTGGGTTGACCTACTTTTCTGCAAATCAACAACACTATTGTATTTCTTTGTATTTTCGAAATCTTCATTCGTAACGGGAACAACCGACTCGCGATGAGCCTTTCTAAGATCTTCATATTGAAATGGGCTAAATATAGCCGACCCGTAACTCTCTGGGCCTTCATCTAATAGGTCGTGGTGTCCACCGCCACCCAATTCCTCAATCCCTCGATGCACAATTAACTCCTTTGTTTCCCTTTTCTTTTGTTCGAATGTACTATTCATATTTTGCCTTGTCGTCACTCTAGTATCAATATCTTCTTTTGATTTTAACCAATCCCCGTAACCTCCATCCACGCCATCTGACGGAACGAAGTGTTTCTCAAACATTTCGTTAAATATTTTATTGAAGTTTTTCTTTTTTGATAAATCTTTAAGAAGTGATTCCTTCTCTTTATCTTTTTCAATCACATAATCGGTGGTTTCTTGTGCATCACATCTTGTTCTAAACCGATGAATACTATATAAAACTTTATAAGCGGACGAGAAAAACAAAAAATACTCCTTTGGCAATTTAGACTTATCCGGATGAGTTTGCAATACCATTCGCTTGGCCTTCTTCAAATCTGCTTTATCGAAACTGTATTTAATTTTAAATAATGCGAGAATATCATCTAAATCATAATTTTCCAAATTTAAATCGATGTCCATTTAATTATACATTTATTTTATTAGCCGCTTCCTTTACACACGAGAATAATCGGTTAATATCATTCACGTTTGAATTATTTACTATTATGTCGGGAATAAACCAGTGGTCCCTCTTAATATTTCCGTAAAATACAAGGATTGCTGGGACCCCTACAACCATCCGTTTTTTTTTAAGAAAAGAATACAGAGGTTTATTACACTCGTCATCAATATCTAGTTCAAAAGCAGTTACATTGTCTGGCATATCTCGAAAATGATTACATACCAATTGAGCTATCCGTTGACACGGTTTACACCACGTCGCGGTAAATTTTAACACGATGACCTCCGACGGAGAAGTTACTAATAATTCTTTCAAGGTATCTTCCGATAATTCTGTATATACTTCGATCATTTCCTACTTACGTTAAGCTGTATTATTTAAATGCTTATTAAAATAATATTATCTAATATAATATCGGGATACAGATGTTTTTTTTATTTCTGTAATATATTCCTTTTTATAAATATATTTCTAGATATTATATAATGTTATATTGGAAATCAATATTATTTGGTGTTTTAATTTTAATAGTATTCTATATTATAATTACAAACCGATGTGGAGTAGAGAGCTTTAACACTAAACCCAGATTCGCTCTTTTATTAACAACCTATAATGAGAATATTAGAACGCCTATGTATACAGATGTAATAAATTGGTGGTTAAACAATAGTAATTTTAAAATATTTGTAATAGACTCTTATGGGACAGGGTTTCCACATATAACTAATGATCGCGTAAGTGTATTTAGCTTCGACCAATCTAAGTATTTTAATGAACCGCATAATATAGGACAATATGAATTATTTGCATTATGGAAAGGTATATTACATTGGGGTAATTTATTTAACGAATATGACTATATTATAAAATTGACGGGAAAATATAGACTTCCGGTATTAGTATCTCGATTAAACGCTATAGACAATAATACATATGATATTATTTTACAACATGCTGGAGGCCATGAAGTAAAATGGCAGAATACAGAATGCATTGGATTTAATGCCAAATCTATAAAATCAATTATAAAATATCTATATTTTGAAGATAAAACGTCATTTGACCGTGGATTGGAATATAAGATATATTTACTAAGTTTATATTCAAAATATAGTTTTTATAAAATTAAAGAACCTATGAAAATCCCAATACAATATAAAGTGAAACGGAATTTTGGTGATTTTCTCGAATATCTGTAATTTGATATAATTTATTAAAATAATATTATCTAATAATAATATTTTTTTCCTCCTACGAATGGAATACTATGACTATATCTCGTTACTTCTCCAAGACATATAATGTCGTCCCAGTTACAACTGCTTTCTATATTTGAGTTTGAAATCATAGTACAAATAATTTGTTCATCGTTATCATTGTAATATACTATTTCTTTTTTAGTTACGAGCTTC
>Ga0206129_10003224_pt1 | contig 19145 bp, 9 predicted proteins | sample Helgoland_Spring_8_FD_148616 | JGI IMG/M metagenome (GOLD analysis project Ga0206129, IMG submission 148616) | Pelagic subsurface seawater microbial communities from Kabeltonne, Helgoland, North Sea - Helgoland_Spring_Bloom_20160502_2 | ecosystem: Environmental > Aquatic > Marine > Epipelagic ...
TAATTCCACAGGATTCTATTGGGGGTGTTAATGAGAGAGTTAAACAGATTTTGAAAGGAACGACTTCACCTCCTGGTGATACTGTAAACACAACCGATACTTATTATGATATCGAGGTTAATTATACAGGTCCTGTATTTGCAAACACAACTTACAGATTATACACAAGTTACAGTTCACAAGATTTAAGATTGGATAACACATCAAGTAATTATTATTTCGCAGGTGGTGATGTGTCTACAGAAGATTAACATATTTATAGTAAAAGATAAAAGCTAATGGCATTCATTTATAAAAACCCTTTAAGTTCCTCACAATTATCAGGTGTAGAATCAGTTTCAAGAGATAAAACTTACGGTACTAATTTTAGTGTTCTACAGACTGGTGGGTACATGGAGGTTTACCAACTTAGTGACTTAGTGTTTACTATACCTTCTTCCTATTTTACTGATGGTGGTGATGTTGAGTTTACAGGTAATAGTATACCTATACAATTTAATGTTGGTCCTTCGGCATTGCCTTTTATTCCTGATACTTTAACTCTTAATTCTGATGGTATTTCTTCAGGTAGAAGAAGATTGGGTATGTTGGTTTATGTACACGAAACTGAACAAACATATCAATATACTATCAGTAATTTTGAAACTTTATTCAATAACGCAGAAAATGCGGGTGCAATTTCTAGTAATACGTATGGATATCAGGTAACTGATAGTACATCTGAAGGTCAGGCACTTATTGATGCATGGACAGGTTCAACGATTGAAGGTGTTAGTGGTGTTACAAGAGAAAATGCAAAATGGAGAATATTCTGGGGAACTGACTGGCAAATCACAGGAGGGACGTACAACTCAGGAACAGGTACACTTAATTTAGATAATAATACAGGTGGTACTATTAACGTAACAGGGTTCACCTCTGGTGGTTCAGATATATTTGTAACAGGTGGAACATATAGTAGTGGTACTACGACACTTACTTTAACGAGAAATGATGGTAATGATGTCGTTATCTCAGGATTCACGTCAGGTGGTGGTGGTTCACTAACACTTCAAGATGTAACAGATAACGGTTCAACGACAACAAGAGCGATATCTGTTCGTTCAGTAACAAGTGAATTTGATTTAACTATTAATGAAGGTATCACTGCAGGTAACGGTGGTGGTGATATTTCAAGTAATACCGTGTTCGGTGCCAATGCACTTGATAGTAATTCTACGGGTAATGGTAACAGTGCATTTGGTACTTGGACGTTAAGTGCGACTACAGGTAGTGGTAACTCTGCCTTTGGTGCGTTAGCTCTTTACAAAAACACTACAGGTAATAATAATACCGCAATCGGTGGGAATGCGATGTTTAATGGTACCAATTCAATTGGGAGTGTTGCAATAGGTAGTGAAGCGTTTTATAGTGGTGGTGGAAACAGTGGTGTTGCGATTGGTCAACAGGCCGGTTATGAGTCAACAACTGCCACGGGTAGCATTCTTATAGGTTATAGAGCTGGTTATGATATTACTGATAATAGTGGTAATATTGCAATTGGTTATGAATCGTTGAGATTTAATGATGTGGGTACTTACAACGTAGCCATCGGTGATACTGCATTAAATGGTAACCGTAGTGGTAATTTTAACGTTGGTATTGGTAACGATGCACTTGTTAGTAATACTACAGGTTTAAGAAACGTTGGTGTTGGTGCAGATTCTCTTTCGACTAATCAAACAGGTAGTGATAACATTGCAATAGGTTTCGAGGCGGGACTAAATGTTGAGAGTGGTAATGGTGGTCTTAATGGTACTGCAAACGATTCTATTTTTATAGGTAAAGGAACTAAGGCCTCAGTTACTAATGGTACTAATGAGGTTGTTATTGGTACTGATGCGATTGGTAATGGTAGTAATACGATTACCTTAGGTAATACGGGACATACGGATACGTATTTATTTGGTACGGTTCATGGGGTCCCATTTATTAGTGGAGGTACTTACTCCTCAGGTACACTTACACTTAGTGACGCTGACGGTGGTTCATTTAATGTTACAGGTTTAGATTCCGATGATACGTACTTAACAGGTGCAACATATACACCGACAACGTTAACGTTAGGTATGAATGATGGTACTGAGTTTAATGTAGGTGGTTTTGCTTCTGAAATAACAGGTGGTACATATTCATCAGGTACACTTAGTTTAGATAATAACACAGGTGGTTCTGTGGAGATTACAGGGATTACATTCACATCAACGAACATCTATAATGAAGACGGTACATTAGAAGATAACCGTATAATAAACCAAGATACCAATTCACTAACCTTTAGTGGTGGTAACGTCTCTATGGGTACTGAAACACAGTCACCAGTATGTGCGTTATTAGAATTGGCGAGTACTAATCAAGGTCTTTTAATACCACGAATGACCCAAGTACAGAGAATAGCAGTAACTACACCACTTCCAGGGTTGTTATTATACTGTACAGACTCAGACTCAAACGGAGCTGAAGGTTTGTATATGTATAAATCACAGGGATGGGTAAACGTACTCTAAGCCTTTTATAAGGATTAATTAATAAAACAAAAACAAAAAAGAAAAATGGCTACAAATGGTTTAAATTCTTCTTCTACGGGATTGAAATTCACAACTAACGCAATTACTCGCGAAATCATTGACAACAGTGGTAGACACGGGTTTGGTACACTATCGCCAGCAACGTTAGTTCACATCTCTGGAAGTACAACACCAGTTAGGATTGAAGGTCTTGCATCGGGAACCGATGTAAGGGTTTTAGCTTCTGACGTAAACGGTGTAATGTCTTACCGTGATGACGTATTAGTATCGGGTGCAATTGCAAACAATACGATAACGTTATCTGATATTGACGGTACAAACACATCTTTAACTGTACAAGCAGTGACGGGTGTAACTTATGGTGGTTCTTGGGACGTTGCTTTGGCAGGTTCAGGAACAATTGGTGCAAGTCCTGTTGAATTACCCTTCATTACGTCGGGTTCTTACAACGCAGGGACAATCACATTAACGGTAAATGGTTCAGACGAATCAGATATCACAATAACAGGAATCGATGGTACGGATACTTTCGTAACAAGCGGTTCTTATACTCAAGCAACAGGTATTATTGAGGTAACTAGAAATGACGGACAATCTGTTCAGTTAACTGGTTCAATCGACCTAATCGAGAGTGGTACAATAGCTGACAACGTAATAACGTTGACAGATAATAAATCTAATGTTAATACTTTAACGGTTAACGCTATTGATGATTTATCTTACGATGGAACATATGGTTTAACAGTTGGGGGAACAGGTACGATTTCAAGTTCATTTGAATTACCATTTATTACTGCAGGTTCATTAGATATCCCAACGGGAGATTTAACACTTTCTATTAATGGTGGTCTTGAATCCGACATAGTAATTAGCGGATTTGCTACTTCAGCATCTGATACTTTTGTAACAGGAGCTACGTTCACAACTGGTACTGCAACTCTAACGAGAAATGACGGTAACACTGTTGACATTGCGGGTATATGGACAAATATTCCAAATAGTGCACTTGTTAATCAAGGATTTACTCTTGGTTCAACAGTTATTGAATTGGGTGATGTTGTTGGTACAGTAGCGGGTCTTACGTCTGTTACATCAACAACCTTTGTTGGTGGTTTAACAGGTAACGCTGATACCGCTACTGCTTTAGCTTCAGGACAAAACTTCTCTATCTCAGGTGATATCACTGCTTCAGCAGTTTCGTTTGATGGTACAGGTGCAGTTGCGTTATCTGCAACAATTGATAATGGTGCAGTAACTAACGCTAAATTAGCGAACGACAGTGTAACTGTTGGTACGACTGAAATTGACTTAGGTACTTCATCAACTACATTGGCTGGATTAACATCTGTAACTTCTACTGCTTTTAGTGGTAACTTAACAGGTAATGTTACGGGTAATGCTAGTGGTACGGCTGGTTCATTGGCATCAGCACAAAACTTCTCTATCTCAGGTGATATCACTGCTTCAGCAGTTTCGTTTGATGGTACAGGAGCGGTAGCTTTAAGTGCTTCAATTGACAATGATGCAGTAACTACGGATAAGATTCTTAATGCTAATGTAACAAACGCTAAATTAGCTAACTCATCATTCACGGCTAGTGGTGATGGTGCTGGTTCAACTAATAATACGGTTTCTCTTGGTAATACATTATCATTTACTTCTACTGACAATTCAGCAACTATAGTTTCGAATGGTTCAGGAGCAATTGATTTTGCTGTTAGTACTGGTAACATCTCATTCTTCGAGGTTTCAGGTGATACGGGTTCAGTTACTCCAAACGGTAACTCAACAATTACATGGGTTGGTGGAACAGGTATTGGAACTTCAGTTTCAGGTAACGATTTAACAATCGCTATTGACTCTACAGTTGCAACATTAACAGGTTCTCAAACTTTAACAAACAAAACAATAAATGCAAGTCAATTAGTTGATGCTTCTGTAACTAACGCTAAATTAGCTAACTCATCTTTCACACTTGACGGTGACACAGGAACACAACAAACAGTTTCTTTAGGTGATGCGGTTTCAATATTAGGTAGTGCAAGTATCGATACAGTAGTTTCGGCTTCTGACACGATAACTGTATCGGTTGATGAAACGTATGTTGAAGTTGTTTCGAGAAAAGGAGCAAGTAACGGTTATGCGTCACTTGATTCTAACGGTAGAGTACCTTCTTCACAATTACCTTCTTCAGCTTTTGAATACAAAGGTAACTGGGATGCGGCGACTAACACTCCAAACTTAGCTGCGGGTGTAGGTGATGCTGGTGATATGTATCGTGTTGACATTCAAGGTGTTCAAGATTTAGGTAACGGTCCAATAACATGGGATGTTGGTGATATGGTTCTTTATAACGGAGCTACTTGGGATAAAATTGATAACACTGAGTCTGTAGTTTCAGTAAACGGTCAAACAGGAGCGGTTTCTTTAGATACTGATAATATTAGTGAAGGTACAACTAATCTTTATGATAAAACAGTTGTATTTACAAACGGAACTGGTATTAGTACTTCAGGTACATATCCTAACTTTACGGTAACTAACACTGATTTAGGTTCGTCTCAGAATATATTCAAGACAATTAACCTTCCTTCAGGTACTGACCCAACGGCTGGTTCAAATACGGATACATTAAACTTCTCGTCTTCAGATTCATCTGTTACCATCAATGGTACAGGAAGTAATACTGTAGACATTACAGTTGGTGCGTCGGTTAATACGAACATCTTTAATAGTAACGGAACATTAACTGCGGCAAGAACACTTACTCAAGGTGGTAACACTTTGGCGTTTACAGGTGGTGATTTCACAGTAGATGGAACTACGTTCGTTGTTGATGATTCTGCAAATGCAGTTTCTATCGGAGCGAGTGGTGCTGACGCAAGTGCGGTACTTGATGTGGTATCAACAACTAAAGGTTTCTTATTTCCAAGAATGTTGGAGTCTGAAAGAAACGCTATTGGAAGTCCAGCAACAGGTTTGATGGTGTACCAAACCGATGGTGACGAAGGGGTTTACATTAATAAATCTTTCGGATGGGTACAAGTAATATAATTTACTCTGTAAAATATACGACAAGTATTTATCTTTAAATTAAATAGGGAGAGATTTAGGTCTCTCCCGAAGCCTAAAAAATAAAAAATAAGAAAGTTAACTGATGGCGACACATAACGGAGTTTATTACAACAATTCAACAGGTTTAAACCTAAGAACAAGCACAACCACGCGTATTAATATTGCGACTAATGGGGTTGTACAATTTAACGAATCATACTCTTTCCCAACATCCGATGGGTCAAGTAATGAAGTACTATTAACCAATGGTTCAGGAGTTTTATCTTTCTCAACTATACCAAACGCATCGTTGGATAACTCAAGTATTACCGTTAATGGTAATACGGTGTCATTAGGTGGGTCAATTACTGTTGGAGATATAACCGCAGTTACTGCCGGAGATGGTTTAACGGGTGGAGGAACAACAGGTTCGGTTACAATTAATGTCGGTGGAGGTACAGGTATTTTAGTAGCTGCGGATACGGTAAGTATTGATTATGCGGGAACGAATAACTTCATTGACTCGGCAACTAATTTAGAAGGAACAGGTATTGCGACTTCTGATACAATTGTTTACCACGACGCTACAGATAATAACGTTAAGAAAGGGTTAGTTTCAGATTTACCATTTTCTAATAGCTCAGGTACTGTTACTTCGGTTGCGATTTCAGGAACTGACGGTATTGACGTTGATTCAGGTTCTCCAATAACGACAAGTGGGACAATTACTTTAGGTTTATCTAATGTTCCAAATAGTTCGTTAGCTAATTCATCGATTGATATAGCCGGTAGTGATATATCATTAGGTGGTCAAATAACGGGTGATAGTATCATCTCAGATGTGAGTGCTGGACAGATTACAAATTTACAATTAGCCAATTCAAGTATAACTATTAATGGTAGTGCAACTTCATTAGGTGGTTCAATTACTGTTGGAGATATAACTACTGTTACGGCTGGAGATGGTTTAACGGGTGGCGGAACCACAGGTGCGGTCACACTTAATGTTGGTGCGGGAACACTTATTGATGTTGCTGCCGATACAATATCAGTTGATTTATCCGAGCTAAGTACATCAACATTAGACGCTGATGGTGATTTCTTCGCGGTCATTGATAGTGCAAATGTACAGAAAAAGTTAACTAAAGCAAATATTAATATTAGTGGTTTTAATAACGACGCAGGTTTTACGACAAACACGGGTACAGTTACATCTGTAGCGGTTTCAGGTTCAGATGGTATCGATATAGATTCAGGTTCACCAATTACAGGTTCAGGTACAATTGCCTTAGGATTATCTAATGTACCGAATAGTTCATTATCTAATTCAAGTATAACTATTAATGGTAATGCTATATCACTAGGAGGGTCTGTAACAGTTGGAGATATTACTAATGTGATTGCTGGTACAGGTTTATCAGGTGGTGGTTCATCTGGTTCAGTGACGGTCTCTTTAGATTATATAGGGACCGATAATTTTATTGATTCTGCCACTAATTTAGAAGGTACAGGTATTGGATTAAGTGACACTATAGTTTACCATGATGCTGGTGATAATAATGTTAAGAAAGGTTTAGTTTCCGATTTACCTTTTACTAGTTCTGCGGGTTCGGTTACATCTGTAGCGGTTTCAGGTTCAGACGGTATAGATGTGGATTCAGGTTCACCAATCACAGGCTCAGGAACAATAGCCTTAGGATTATCAAACGTACCTAACAGTTCATTAGCCAATTCATCGGTTACCATAACCGCAGGAACTGGATTATCCGATGGAGGTTCAGTCTCTTTAGGTGGTTCAACCACACTTAATGTAGGTTCAGGTGATGGTATTACGGTTAACGCTAATGATGTTGCGATTGACTATTTAGGTGCTGATAACGTAATATTAGCAGCGGGAGCATATCCTGGAGATGTACAGACAAGTGACTTTATACTTGTTAGTGATTCTGACAGTAACGCTAAGAAAGCTTCAGTACTTGCGTTACCATTCTCAAACAATTCAGGAACTGTTACTTCGGTTGGTATTACTGCCGGAACATTAATTGATGTTACAGGTGGTCCAATCACTTCTTCAGGTAATATTACTGTTAATGTCGACCTTTCCGAATTAACAACATCCACATCAAACGGTGATGGAGATTACTTTGTCGTTGTTGACTCCGCAAATGCACAGAAAAAGTTAACTAAAACAAATATTAATAATAGTGGTTTCAATAACGATGCTGGGTATATTACATCTGCAGGAAACACAAACTTATATACGTCTGATGGTACATTATCTGCTACCCGTATGTTAACCCAAAATAATAATACTCTTAGTTTTGCAGCTAATGGTACTGAGACCTTTAGTGTGTATAAAGGGGTTAGTACCACGGTAGGTACCCCAAGAGTTTTCATTGAAGCTGACGACTTATACACTGACGTGTTAGAATTATTATCTACAGGACCAACGACTAATTTAGTAACAGGTTATGACCCAGGTCAAGCACCTGTATTTACTGTCGATGCTCTTGGTAACTTAAGTGCAACATCTAAAGCCTTCGATATACCACATCCAAACCCAGAGAAAAAGGCTCAGGGAATGAGATTGAAGCATGGTAACTTAGAGGGACCTGAACATGGTATATATGTAAGAGGTACACAATTGAATGATAAAGAAATTGAACTTCCACTTTATTGGTTAGATTTAGTTGACCCTGACAGTATTACTGTTCAATTAACACCTATCGGGTCACACCAAAGTCTTTATGTAAAAGAAATTAAAGACAATGTTGTATATATTGGAAATGGTAATTTATTCAGTAATAAGATTAACTGTTACTACTTTATCCAAGCGGAAAGAAAAGATATCAATAAAATTGATGTTGAATACCAAAAATAATAAAAAATAAAAGACATAAAAAAAGAGGACAATTAGTCCTCTTTTTCTTTTTCTACTGATTCGTATAATAATAGTAGTTTAAGGCTATCCTCTAATTTTTCTTCCAGTGCAAGTATTTCTTTTGAGTTAATAGATTTACTAACTGCAGTTTCATAATTTTCCTCAGCTTCATTTACTAAGTTTTTTATTGTGTTTAGAAGTTTCATATCTATAAGTATCACTTTATATTGAATAATCTTTTATTATCCTTTAAACAAAGTATAAAATTATGGCAAGGAAAGCACAAAAAATCTTCGTACAGATTGCATCTTATCGTGACCCTGAGTTGGTCAACACTATTGAAGATATGATTAAGAATGCGAAAAGACCACAAAATTTAGTATTAGGTATTTGTAGACAATATCATTCTGAAGATGGATTTGACAATTTAGATAAATATAGAGATGACGAACGTTTTCGTATTTTAGACATCCCTTACGAGGACTCTAAAGGTGCGTGTTGGGCAAGACACTCAATTCAACAATTATATGAGGGGGAGATGTATACTTTACAGATTGACTCACATATGAGATTTGCAAAAGATTGGGATGTTGAGATGATTAAAATGGTAAAACAACTCCAAGGTATGGGTATCCCCAAACCACTATTAACTGGATATGTGTCATCATTTGACCCTGAAAATGACCCAAGTGCTAGAGTTCAGGAACCGTGGAGAATGGCGTTTGACCGTTTTATCCCTGAAGGTGCAGTATTTTTCTTACCTGAGACCATACCAGGGTGGAGAGAACTTGAAACGCCCGTACCTGCAAGATTCTACTCAGCACACTTCTGCTTCACGTTAGGTGAATTCGCTGAGGAGGTTCAACATAACCCTGAGTACTATTTCCATGGAGAAGAAATTTCAATAGCCGCAAGGGCATTTACGTGGGGTTATGATTTATACCACCCACATAAAGTATTGATTTGGCACGAATACACACGTAAAGGACGTACTAAACAATGGGATGACGATAAAGAGTGGGGTAATAAGAATAGTCACTCACACTTAACAAATAGAAAGTTATTTGGTATGGATGGTGAGACTCAAGAAGGGCATGAAGACAAATATGGATTCGGTCCAAATAGACCTTTAGAACAATATGAGGAATACTCAGGTTTAAAGTTCAGTAGTAGAGGAGTTCAACAGTATACATTAGATAAACATTACCCACCTAACCCAGGAATCGAAACATTTAATACTAAAGAAGAATGGTTAGAGAGTTTTGCAACAATTTATAAACATTGTGTTGATGTTGGTTATGAAAGTGTACCTGAAAAAGATTATGAATACTGGGTAGTTGCATTTCACGATAAAGATGATAACACTATTTATAGAAAAGATGCTGATAGGGCAGAGATTGACCGAATGATGAATGACCCTGATGGGTATTGTAAAGTTTGGAGAGAATTTAACATAACTGAAAAACCAGCATATTGGGTCGTTTGGCCTTTTTCAACATCTAAAGGTTGGTGTGACAGATTAACAGGGACATTATAATATGGCAAATATATCATTTTATGGTTCTCACAATGCTGCAGTTGCGGTCGAAGAGAACGGAAAACTAATAACTGTAATTGAAGTTGAAAGATTTTTAAGTGAGAAGAATGCGGGGTATGCTCAGTACCTTGTTTCATACACTCGACCTTTCCTTCTAAAAGAGATTTTAAAATATATCGAAGATGAGTTTGGTATTAGTGAGTTTGATACTTGTTACTATTTAAACTCAGATACTATAGAAGGTGGTACAAAAGTTCATTATGAAAAACTTATACCTGCTAAACAACACGTAAATCAACTACATCACCTTAGTCATGCTGCTTGTGGTCTGTATCAAACAGATTATGACGAGGCATTGATAGTATCTTTCGATGGTGGAGGTAATGACGGTTTTTATAACGTATATTTAGCGTCAGGTAGAACAGATATAACATTATTAGATAAATATAATTTGGACTTAGGGTTCCCTTATATGTCATTTGGTGACTACATGGGTGATATCCGTAAAGAACCGGCTTTAAACATAGGAAACTTAGTTTATTCGGGTAAGATTATGGGTCTATGTTCATATGGTAATGTTAATGACGAATGGTTACCTCATTTTGAAGAATATTATCGTAGAAAACCTGACGGTTTAAATTACATTGAATTTTTAGGTGAATTAGGTGAACAAACAGGTTTAGTTTTTGATATTAGTAATCGACTAACAGGTCAAACGGCGTGGGATGTTGCTAAAACATCACAAACTGCGTTTGAAAATGTTTTTATGGAAATGGCTCAACCATTTTTAGATGAGTATCCTGATATTCCGTTGATAACTGTTGGTGGATGTGCTCTTAACATCTTACTAAATACTAAGTTACAACAGATATTAGATAGGCCCGTGTTTGTACCTCCCAATCCTAATGATTGTGGTATTGCTGTAGGCATGATTTTGAATCATATAAAACCTGAAAAGGCGATTGATGTGACATATGCTGGTATCCCTATTTTAGATAAGCACACATTGATGTCTCACGTTGAGGAGCGTCGAGGTACTGAGTTAGACATTGAGAGGTTAACAGATGACCTCAACGACGGTAAAATTGTTGGAGTTGTTAGAGGTAATTCAGAACATGGACCAAGAGCGTTGGGTAATCGTAGTATTATTTGTAATCCTGCGTATCCAGATATGAAAGACATATTGAACTCTAAGGTTAAGAATAGAGAGTGGTATCGTCCTTTTGCGCCTGTGTGTAAATTAGAAGACGTGTCTAAATACTTTGACTTTGAGGGTGAAAGTAGATGGATGGGATTCTGTCCGACGGTTAAAGAAGAGTGGAGAGAGAGACTGGTGTCTATAACTCACGTTGATGGAACTGCAAGAGTTCAAACGGTAACTGAAGAGCAAAATCCTTGGTTATATAACTTATTAACTGAGTTTGAAAAGAAATCAGGTATCGGAGTATTGTTAAATACTTCATTCAACGTTAACGGTAAACCAATTTTATCTCGTTATACAGAGGCACTAAACGTATATGACAAAACAAAAATGGATTGCCTATTACTTCAAGATTATTACTTTAGAAAATGAAAACAAAGATAGTTACATTCCTATATTTTGGTATTGATAATTTTCCATTCTATGGCCACAAAGTGGTTGCTAGGTGGGATAGATATATAAACTCTTTGGTACAGATATCAAAAATGGGGTTACCTATTGTTTGTTATTGTGGTGAAAACATCAGTAAAGATTTACAAAGTTTTTTAGATGGTGAGGGTGTTACTAATGTAGAAATTAAAGTAAAAGAGTTAGAACAGATTCGTCATAGTAAAAAGATGATTAACATAAAGGAGAAAAATCCTGAGTTATTTAAATTTTATTTGGAAGTTGGTTGGGCGAAAATTGCATTAATGGAGGATGAAATGGAAGAGAGTCTTGATTATTTATATTGGTTTGATTGTGGTCTATCACATATTGGATTATATCCACGAAGATATAATAGTGAATCTGATAAATTAACTGGTCTTTCAAATAATAAATACCGTTACACTTATGACGGTATTTTTAACGAAAATACAATTAGTAAAATTAATAATTGGGTTGGTGATAAGTTAGTTGATATTCGTAATACTTTATTCTTCCATAACCACCGAGATTTAAATAACGTGTTGGAAAAAGAACATAACTACGACTCATTAACCATTGGTGGTATTATTGGTGGTCACGTTAGTAAGTTACCTGACTTTTATCGTAGGTTTGAGGAATATACTCAGGTGTGTTTAAGAAAGGAATTTCTTATTAATCATGAAGCCATTATGTCTACAATGTCTTATGACAAACCTGAAGATTATAAAACATTTAAGTTTAATACTTGGTATCATGATGATTCAGGTATAACAGATAAATCTATTACACCTCAGTTCTTACAAGATAAGGTGAGTTTTTACAAATTTTTTGAACAATTATGAATGATTTAAATACTATATACCCAAAATTAAAAAATAAAGATATAAACTTTAATAATCTTGATGGTTGGGCGATTTCAGTGGAGTGCTATGATTGGATACTTGACAATATACCTGAAGGAGAAACAATAGTTGAGTTTGGTAGTGGGAGTGGCACTATGGAGTTATGTAGGTACCATAAAGTGTATCCAATTGAACACCAAGAGAGATTCACACGTTTGGCTCCTAAAGCTAATTACATTTTGGCGGATATAGTTGATGGGTGGTATGACCCAGAAGTTGTTTTTAATAATTTACCTGATGAATATTCACTAATTATTGTTGATGGACCACCAAATTTAGACCAGGTAAAAACGAGAAACAATATTGAAAAATATTGGGATAGATTGAATACGTCTGTTCCAATTATTATGGACGATACTCATAGAGAAGATGAATATGACTTTGCTATTCGTACTGCCGAATTATTAGGTAAGGATTGGGTGGAATATAAGGGTTGGCAGAAAAATTTTATAGTAATACGATAATGATTGAACTTAATAATACAGATTATTTTAATGATGTATTACATCATTTTGGGAGTAAAGGTGAAAAACTTTTTACGATTAACGTCGGAGCGATGGACGGACTAACATTCGATGAGTTATGTGGGTATAGTAGTATGTACGGATTCAAAGGATTGTTCGTAGAACCAATTCCGGTACATTTTGAATCGTTAAAAAACAATATGGGTGATGACAATCTATTTGAAAACTCTGCGATATCAGAATATGATGGAGAAATTACTATGTTAACCATCGATAAAGAGCCTATTGAAAAGGGGTTAATACATTCTTGTTTTTTAGGGATGAGCGCGGTATATCCACCTAAGAATGGTTTAGGTAGTGAAGGTGATAGAGATACGGTTGAAAAGTATGGTAAACTAATTACAGTTCCATGTATAACTTTCCCTAATTTATTATCCAAACATTCTATTGAAAGTTTCGATGTTTTAAAGATTGACGCTGAGGGTCACGACTATAAAATTTTTAAACTTGTTGACATAGAAAAATATCGTCCAAAAGTAATAAGAATGGAATGGTCAAGTATTGATGAGGTTGAAAAAGAATTAACTATTAAAAAATTAGAAGATTCCAACTATGTTTACGGTTTAGAGGCCGATGATATTGTTGGCATCCCACAAGAAATATATGATGAATGTTATTCAAATAAAAAAGAAGAAGAAATCATATATAGTACTGAATTAAAATTGGAAAATGATACGACGATGGATAGTGGAGTTACATTAGTTACAGGGTTATGGAACATTAAGAGAGACGAGCTAACTGAGGGTTGGTCACGTAGTTTTGAGCATTATTTGGAGAAGTTCTCACAGTTCTTAGACATACCAAATAATATGATTATTTTTGGTGATGAAGAGTTAAGAGAATTTATATTCCAAAAAAGGACTACTGAAAACACACAATTCATACCAAGAAGTCAAGAATGGTTTAAGGGTGAGTTTTATAACCCAATTCAAAATATTAGAAATAATCCTGAATGGATTAATCAAGTTGGGTGGTTAGGTGAATCAACACAAGCTAAATTGGAGATGTATAATCCATTGGTTATGTCAAAACCATATTTACTACACGATGCCAAGATAATGGACCCATTTAATTCGACACATTTATTCTGGTTGGACGCGGGTATTACAAACACAGTTCACGGTGGTTACTTTACACACGATAAGGTATTGGATAAGTTGACTAAGATTGACAAAATGTCATTTATTGCGTTTCCTTATGAGACTGAAACTGAGATTCATGGATTTGACTATAATAAAATGTGTGAAATGACAGGAGTTAAGGTGGATAAAGTTTGTCGCGGAGGATTCTTTGGTGGTCCTGTTGAATCTATTGCAGATTTTAACAATGAGTACTATAACCTTATGAAAAACACACTTAATTCAGGTCACATGGGTACTGAAGAATCGTTATTCACGATTTTGTTATATAGGTACCCTGAAAATTACCAATATTTCCCTATCGAGGGAAATGGGTTGATTAGTAAGTTCTTTGAGGATGTTAAGAACGATAATCATAAACCAATGGATGAGTTAAAATTTGAAATAATTAAGAATGACTTAGATATTGATAATGTTGCTCTTTATGTGATTACATTTAACAGTCCAAACCAGGTTAGAACACTAATTAAGTCAATGAAAGAATATGATGAGGATTTTGTGACTAAACCTAAGTGGATTATGTTAGATAATTCTACAGATTTAACTACCACACCTGAATATGCTGAGATAGCTAAGGAATACGATATCGAACACGTTAAAAAAGAAAATTTAGGAATTTGTGGGGGTCGTCAATGGGTTGCAGAACACGCAGAAGAAAATGGTTATGATTATTATTTCTTTTTCGAGGACGACATGTTCTTTTATCCAAAACCAGGTGAGGTGGATAAGAATGGTTTCAATAGATACGTGAAAAACCTCTATCGAAAATCACTTAAAATTGCAAAGAAAAACAACTTCGACTTTTTGAAGTTATCCTACACTGAGTTTTATGGGGATAATACAGTTCAATGGGCATGGTATAATGTTCCTCAGGTCATTAGAGAACAACATTGGCCTGAAAAACCTATGTTACCCGTTCAAGGATTAGACCCAAATGCTCCAAAAACTAAGATTACAAAAATTGATAGTTTCTTAGGTGTACCATTTGCTCACGGAGAAATCTATTACTGTAATTGGCCTCAAGTTGTGTCTAAATATGGTAATGAAAAAATGTTTTTAACTGAGAAATGGGCTCGACCTTATGAGCAGACTTGGATGTCTTATATGTTCCAAGAAACAATTAAAGGTAATATTAATCCTGGTATATTATTATTAACACCTACTGAACACGACAGATTTGACCATTATGATGGAAGTTTAAGGAAGGAATCCTAGAACAAAAGGGTTCAACCTATTATTTATAGGTTAATTATATCAATAAATGGCTGGTTATAAATTAGGACAAAAAGTATTACTTTCAAATGGTACCGTAAAGAACATTGAAGATGTTCAATTAGGTGACAGTATATACTCTTTTGATATACCTGAAATTATCACAGGAATTGACTTCCGTGAAATCGAATCACTAACTCTTAATGTTGATAATATACAATCACCTGAGGTTACAAACATCTATAATGATGAGGGTAACTATCTTCAAATTAACGGATTAGGAGTTATAGACGAAAATGTCTTAGCTTATCACAAAAATGATAAAAGATATCAGTTCGTATCTACCATAGATTTAGTTATTAATGGCGAATATGAAATGGTTAAAATGGTTGATGGAAACATTACCCATGAACCTGTCGTTAGTAAGGAAATTGTCTACTCTGAAGAATCTTTATATAACATAACACTTAGCGGTCCTAGTTATTACGTTTTAAACGGTTATATTGTTCATAATATTGGTTACGCTTGTATTCAGGACTGCCTAACACAATCATCAATTGCCTGTATTCAAAATGTTTATAATTTTAGTGTTGGAGATTCATTTTCTGATAATATAAATGTTTGTTGGGAAGTAATAGCTGTCGGAGGTTGTGCTGAAAATTGTCCAACAGCTAACATATCATTTATTGGTTCAGTTATTAATACTTATGTTGATTGTGACGCGTGTTTAGGGGGTAATCCTAATAATCCAATATCGTATGAACCAGGTATGGAACCTGGCGCTGGTTACGACATAGGTAATCTAAATGACCCGTGTTGCCTTTATTTAATATCGTGTGATAATATAGAACCTGAATGTACGTGTGCGTATGTATATAATAATCAATATGTTAAAGTTACTAACTTAACTCCTTGTCCGAATGCGGGTCAAGTTGTTAAATTAGATAATTGTGACGGTTGTTGTTATTTTATAGAGGGGGTTGTCCCTGATTGTGAAACGATTGTAGAATGTACTGCTACCGTATATGAAACATGTGTCGACTGTTGTAGTGGTGAGCCTGTCACACCAACTCCAACTCCGTCAACTACCCCGATACTACCAACCCCAACAAGAACTCCAACAAGAACTCCAACGAGTACTCCTCCTCCGTCTCGAACTCCAGATGTAACTCCGACCAAAACCCCAACACCGACACCCACACCTCAGTATGATTATTATTTATTTCAGAACTGTTGTGATACGAATGATACGTTTATTGGTGCGTTTCCAATTGGTACTGTAGTATTTCAGGGTAATATTGTAATTAACCCTTTTGGTAATAATAAATGTTATGAGGTTGTTGCTAGTGCGGGTCCACCTGCGTCAGTATTCTTTCCTGCTAATGCCATTATTGATTCGGACTGTTCTTATCCTGAGTGTCCGTCATGTCCATCTCCGACACCTACACCAACTGCGTCTGTAACTCGTACTCCGACCAATACTCCAACTAAAACGGTTACACCATCTGTTACTCGTACACCGACAATTACTCCGAGTAATACTCCGACACGTACCCCGACTAACACGCCAACTAGAACGGTTACACCAACTAGGACCCCAACGGTAACACCGACTAATACGACAACTGCTTCGGTCACTCCATCTGTTACTCCTACGAGAACGGTAACACCAACGAGAACGGCCACGGTTACTCCCACGTTTACACCAACTAATAGTGTAACACCCTCTGTTACACCTACGAGAACGGTAACGCCTACGAGGACTGCGACTGTTACACCTACGTTTACACCAACTAATAGTGTTACTCCGTCAAATACTCCTACGAGAACGGTAACGCCAACGAGAACGGCTACCGTAACACCTACGTTTACTCCGACATCATCGGTAACACCAACTAATACGCCGACAAGAACAGTTACTCCAACGGTAACTCCGACATTTACGCCTACTGAAACTGTAACACCTTCAGTTACTCCATCGGTAACGCCAACAAGAACGGTGACACCGACAAGAACGGCAACAGTTACTCCAACATTTACACCTACGGCATCTGTAACACCATCGGTAACTGCGACTGTCACACCGACAAGGACGGTTACACCGACAAGAACTGCAACTGTTACACCGACATTTACACCAACTTCTTCAGTCACTCCGACTGTTACACCAACAAGGACTGCGACTGTTACACCGACATTCACTCCAACATCCTCAGTGACACCAACGGTGACACCTACAAGGACTGCGACCGTAACACCGACATTCACTCCAACGTCTTCAGTTACTCCGACTGTTACACCAACTCATACACCTACACAGACTGCTCAGGTAACTCCCACAAATACACCAACATCATCGGTTACTCCAACTGCGAGTGTGACACCAACAAATACGGTTACCCCTTCTAATACTGTAACTCCAACAAATACGCCGACTTCTTCAGTTACACCAACTTCGAGTGTTACTCCTACAAACACTCCGACATCATCGGTAACACCAACCGCAAGTGTTACTCCGACTCCGTCTGTAACTGCAACATCAACAGTTACTCCATCGGTAACGCCGACAAGAACCGCAACTGTTACCCCGACATTTACACCTACATCATCAGTAACGCCAACGGTTACACCTACAAGGACTGCGACGGTTACTCCGACACAGACAGTAACTGCTTCTTCAACCCCCGCAGTAACACCAACTAATACCCCGACATCAACAGTTACATCGACTTCAACGGTAACTCCAACACAAACGATTACTGCGTCTGTAACACCAACATCTTCAGTTACTCCAACCGCTTCGGTTACTCCGACACAGACAGTAACTGCGTCTAATACTCCAACACCATCTGTAACTACAACTGTGACTGCCAGTGTTACTCCAACAGCATCTATTACACCAACAGTGACTGCGACAGTAACCCCAACCTTTACTCCGACACAAACGGTAACTGCTTCTTCTACACCGGCGGTAACACCTACAAATACGCCAACATCTACAGTTACACAAACGGCCACTATTACTCCGACTCAAACGGTAACTGCTTCGGTAACGCCTACATCTTCAGTTACTCCAACCGCTTCGGTTACTCCAACTGCCTCGTTGACACCTACGAATACGCCAACACCAACAGTGACTCAAACGGTTACTTCTTCCGTAACACCAACTGCGTCAATCACACCAACAGTGACTGCAACGGTTACTCCGACATTCACTCCTACTCAGACGGTAACTGCTTCTTCTACACCGGCAGTGACACCAACAAATACTCCAACATCAACATTGACACCGACGGCAACTATAACTCCGACTCAAACGGTAACTGCTTCGGTTACACCAACATCATCAGTAACACCTACAAGTTCGGTCACTCCAACCGCAAGTATTACACCAACAAATACGCCAACTCAGACTGTCACACAAACGGTTACTGCTTCGGTTACGCCAACAGCGAGTATTACACCAACAGTTACTGCGACTGTAACTCCTACATTCACACCGACACAAACAGTAACGGCTTCGTCAACACCTGTAAGTACTCCAACTAATACGCCAACTTCAACGGTTACTCAAACTGCAACTATTACACCCACACAGACGGTAACTGCTTCGGTTACTCCTACTGCGAGTGTAACTCCAACATCTTCGGTAACTCCAACACCAACTGAAACTCCTACAAATACTCCTACACCTTCGGTTACTGCTACTGTGACTGCATC
>Ga0206129_10003225_pt1 | contig 19135 bp, 18 predicted proteins | sample Helgoland_Spring_8_FD_148616 | JGI IMG/M metagenome (GOLD analysis project Ga0206129, IMG submission 148616) | Pelagic subsurface seawater microbial communities from Kabeltonne, Helgoland, North Sea - Helgoland_Spring_Bloom_20160502_2 | ecosystem: Environmental > Aquatic > Marine > Epipelagic ...
AATACAAGATGTCTTCCAATCAAAAACGAGAAAGTACTTCATGCGATTAGCAAAAAAATTTCATATTTACAAGAAAACCCTGATTTAGCAAAATTAATTGGCAAAATATTAAATGAAGAAGTAAAACAATCACTGCCTCTTATCGCCGGAGATTGTGAAGACATTGGAACCCATTGTGATTTAGACACCTATAATCGTAACCAAGTTATATGTAATATGCAAAAAGGGTCGGATATTGAAAATGCTGAATATGGTGAAAGATGTACAATGGCAAAATCATGTAATAGACCAATTGATGTACCTCCAAATGAAAATCATGAAGAAGTGAATCCAATTCCGGAACAAAATGAAAATAATGAAGTAGTGGATGCAGTTCCTGAACTTTCTCCTCAAGATTTAAAGGAATTTAAACAATTTAAGGAATTTAAACAAAGTATATGTGCGCCAGAATTAGACAAATATAACCAACAAAAAAAAACAATGGAATCCATGGGCGCGGCACAAACAAAAACTATTATAGAGTTAGACCAAACACGAAGAGAATTCGAGCAATTAAAAAATCCTCCTAAGAAACCCGGGGTTTTTAATAGAATATTTGGAAAAGGAGGAACCTTAACAAAACGTTCAACAAAACGTAAACATAAATCTAAATCGAGTACGAAGAAAAAGAAGAAGAAACAAACAAAACGTAAAACTCGTTCAAAAAAATAATATGTAGTGTCAATTAAAACTACACATTATTCTTTCATCATATAATCGTGTTCAATTTCTAATAAACGGTTGAATTTAGCAACACGTTCACCACGACAAGGACTTCCTATTTTCAAATACTTCGCACCAATGCCAATTGCTAAATCCACAATATACGCATGATTGGTTTCACCTGAACGATGAGAAACGATTACATTGTTTCCTTTTTCCATCATCATTTTCGCACCTTCTACTGCCTCAGTAATCGTGCCAATTTGATTTACTTTCAATAACAAGGTGTTCGCCCATTTTTCTTCCAATCCTTGTTTAATCAATCTTGGATTCGTTGTAAATAAATCATCACCGACAATCATGATTTTATCGGCAAACTTTTCATAAAACTTCTTCCATGAATCGTAATCTTGCTCATGGAAACCGTCTTCAATACTTTTTAACGCAGGATGGTTCTCAATCAATTTGCCGTAATAATCCACTAATTCAGTTCCAGTTAAAAAGGTACCTTTTTCAACTTCATACAATTTGGTAGATTCGTTGTAAAACTCGCTGGCCGCACAATCTAACGCAATAAATACGTCTTGTCCGACAATGTAATTAGACAAAACAATTGCTTGTTCAATGACACACAGCGCTTCTTCCGCACTGTAAATAGGTGGACAAAATCCACCTTCGTCACCAATGGATTTGGCTTGTTCGCCGTATTTTTCTACTAAAATTTTCTTCAGATTATGATATACTTCGCAATAAATGCGCATTTGTGCTGAAGCACTTAAATCTTCGCGTGCAAAAATCATAAACTCTTGTATTTTCAAATCTTCAGTAACGCCATGTTTTCCTCCATTAATAATATTCACAAAAGGTGTAGGTAAATTCAAATGATCCGCATTATCAATCACTTTGTAATGATCTACGAAATATTGGTACATTTCTTGGTCTTTCATGTTTGATGCGACATTTGCCATACAAAAACTCAACGCAGTACTGCTATTTCCTCCATAATTTGTTTTCATTTCAGTTCCGTCTAAATCAATGAATTGTTTGTCGCAATTCGATAAATCACAAATGGTTTTTTCAGACAATACAAAATGATCATTCAATTCGTGAATTTTATCAATAGCATTAAATACGGATTTACCATGAAACAGACTTTTATTACCATCACGCATTTCACATACTTCTGTTGAACCACACGATGCACCACTTGGTGTAGAACCCTTTCCAACACATTTGTTAGTTGCTTTGTCCATACAGCGTACTTCAATAGAAGGGAATCCGCGACTATCAATAATTTGATAAGCAGTTAATTTATAGGCGTTTTTATATTCATAACCTTTATTTTTCGTATCAATTTCAATCGGAACTGCTGTTCCAATTTCGAAATTTTCTATTGTTGATTGATTTTTTATTCCTAAATGAACAAACAATGCTCTTAAACTATTACCGTGTGCTACAAGAAGGACATTTTTACCGGATTCAAGTAAAGGATGAATATGTTCATCATAAGAACGTCCGACGCGTTGAGCAACTTCGTGTAAATTTTCTCCACCAGGAGGACCTTGTATATAAGATCGCCGCCATATTTTCACTTGATCTTCGCCATATTTTTCTCTTAATTCGGTTTTGTTTCTTCCAGTTAAATCACCATAATCGCGTTCTTGAAAATCGACAATTTTATGTAGTTCTTTCGTTTCTGTTTGAAAGGTTTGTACTATTTCTGCGGTTTGTGTAGTGCGTAATAATTGACTTGTGAAAATTGCGTCAAACTCATATTTTCCTAAAACTTTTCCGGCATTGGACGCCTCTTGTCTTCCTTGTTCACTTAATTCAACATCGACAAGTCCAGTGAATTTGTTCTCTTTATTCCATACGGATTGTCCGTGACGTAAAACAACTAACATTATATTATACCAAAATATAATATAAAACATTTTTTAACTATTTACTCTTCTTTTTTGTCGTCCCCTATTATTTTTTCTATCAAATCTTCCTCCTTCATTTCTTCCACCATATCTTCCACCATATCTTCCAACATATCTTCCTCCTCAACGACTTCCTCCTTTTTCTCACCAAAAACCCAAGACAAAAGTCCAGGTTTTTCTTCCTTTTTACATGATGTATTAAACTCTTCGACAAACTCTTTACATTGCTCATCGTCACCATTTTCCAAGCATTCGCTCATTTTCTTAGCAAGTTCTTCACAGTTGATCTCTTTATGATCCGACATATTATATTATATTGCTACAATATAATATATACAAAAATTACGATGGATTCCAATATTCATTACGATGACGTCTTCGTCTGATATAATCAACTGGGGTTACACGTTCTTCCTCTTCTAATGGTGCACTGGGTAAAACATTGTGTGTTGGTGCGATTGGTAATACAGGCATTGCTTCTACAACTTCTGCGTGTGCTAATGGTGGAGACGTATAATTATGTGCTTGGTTGGGAACATAACCATGTTCCAATTGAGAGTGATATTGAGTATATACATTTGTCTTACGATAATTTTCCTCCAAATACTTCATTTTGGATATATATTTTTTATACCAATAACTTTTTTTTTGTTTATATTCATCTTTTGATTCAATAGTGCAACTATGATATTGTTCGTCATATTCATTATATTTGTTTTTGGCATTATGGTATTCCAATACGTCTTTTTCTAATAAAAATACAGAAAATCGATTATTATCTTGAGTCATTATAAAATAACATGTAAAATTATAATTTACCAAGATTTTGAATGGTTTTTAATGCGGAATCGGGGGTGACTGATATTGTATCAATCTTTTCATCAATTAAAAACTGGCAAAATTCAGTACTATCGGAAGGTTGTTGTCCGCAAAATCCGACTTTGACACCATGTTCCTTATACGTTTTGATTGCCATGGAAATCATACGACGATAACTCATATTTGCGTCATCCGATAAATAACTGATTTTGTCACTATCTCGATCTACACCCAACGTGAGTTGTAGTAAATCATTACCACCAATGGAAACACCATCTAACATAGGACTGAATTGGTCTGCTTCAATGACATTGGAAGGAATTTCACACATCAAGAAAATACGCAAATCGTTTTCACCACGTACTAGACCGTGTGATGCCATTGTGTCAATTACCAATTGACATTCTTTGGGAGTTCTACAGAAAGGGATCATTACCACGATATTGGTCATTTTCATGATTTCTCGTGCGTATTTGATCGCCTCACATTCCAATTGGAACGCATCCTTATATTCTTCCGAATAATAACGTGAAGCACCACGCCATCCAATCATAGGATTTTCTTCATTTGGTTCATATAGTTCGCCGCCAATTAGATTACGATATTCGTTCGATTTGAAATCGGATAAACGAACAATAACATCACTGGGATAAAACGCAGAAGCAATTTTCGCAATGCCTTTTGCCAGACGTTTGATATAATACCATTTTCCACTGTCGTAATTTCCAATAACCTTGTATATTTGTTCACGGATATCTTCGCGGACATTAGGATAATGATATAATGCTAAAGGATGTATCTTGATATAGTTACTCACAATGAACTCTAACCGCGCTAGACCAACACCACTATTTGGAATTAATGAATTCTCGAACGCAGATTCGGGATTTCCTACATTCAGCATCAATTTCACAGGAAGTTTCATATCTTTGGAAACAGACAATTTATCAATATGAAAAGGCAATAGATCCTTATAAATAATGCCCGTTTCACCTTCAGCACACGAAAGAGTGACACCCATATCCCCTTCTAATATTTTAGTTGCGTTTCCACATCCTACAACCGCGTTCAAACCTAATTCGCGAGCAACAATTGCTGCGTGACAAGTACGACCTCCTTTATCGGTAACAATACCAGATGCTATTTTCATAATAGGTTCCCAATCGGGTGTAGTCATTTCAGTGACTAAAATGTCACCTTCATTAAAATCGTCAGAATCGTGAATATCTTTCAAAATTTTCACTTTTCCATTACTAATACGATCGCCAACAGCAACGCCTGTTAAAATTTGTTCTCCTTTTTTATCTAAAATGAAATTATTAATCTCTAAATTATCTCCATCATTACTGTGAACAGTTTCAGGACGTGTTTGAATAATATAAATATTCTGGTCATTACCATCAATCGCCCACTCCACATCGACACCAATGTCCTTTTCCATCATTTTAGAATATGCTTTTTCCAATTGAAGAATATAACGCCCTAAAGTAATCATTTGACTATTAGACATACTGTAATTCAATTTCTCAAATTCGTTAGTCTCTACTTCTTTGACACCTCCGTTTTCTAAATCATAGATAATTTTCGAATTTTTGTCACCCTTCTTTTTAATAATAATGGGATCGCCTTCAATATCATAAAGTACGCGTTTGTCTAAAATAAACTCATCTGGTTTCACACCACCAGAAACAACCAATTCGCCTAAACCAAACGCTGAATTAATAACAATGGCTTTGTTATAACCAGTTTCAGGGTCTAATGAAAAAGCAACACCGGCAGCACCAATATCGGACCGAATCATTTTTTGTACAGCAACGGAAATTTTAACATCATCTAAAGTAATGTTATGAGTTTTCCTGTATGAAATTGCGCGACTATTAAAAAGAGAAGCAAAACATTCTAGTACAGATTTTATCAATTCTTCTTCGCCACATACATTCAAATATGTATCATGTTGACCCGCAAAAGAAGCGTTGGGTAGATCTTCTGCTAAAGCACTTGATCGAACGGCAACTTCCATATTTTTGCGTCCATATAACTTGGATAATTGGTTATAACTCGATACCATAACTTCACGGTGTTCATCGGACAACTTGGCACTACTGACAATTTTTCTGAGTTCCATTGATTTTTTCTCTAATTGTTTGATATTAGTAGGATCAATTTCATCCAACATGGATACAATAATTGGTTCAAGTTGATTGTATTTCACAAATTCATTATATAAATCGGTAGTAATAGCAAATCCATCACCAATGGAAAAACCAATTCTTTTCGCAATTCCATGTAATTCACCTAAAGAACTACATTTTCCACCCACTAGGTGTTTATTTTTGTAAGAACAATCTTTAAACCAAATGATGTCATCGGACATGATTATATAATGAAAAAATATTATATAATATTACAAAATGATGAACGACTCAATTTCCTAAAACTTTGAATAAAATGGTAAAGTGAAAACCAATCCAATTACAAACGCATGTCCTTACACCAATAGTTGGAAAAACAATCCAATTGTGCGTTTACATGTGCTTTTACTTCAGGAACTTTTTGTTTCTTATTCGCAAATGTTTCTGTTCCGGGAGTGCGTTTGATATAGCGAGCATATTCCATTTTTTTACTAGAACCAGTGTAGTTATTATTATGTTTTTTTATTTCATCTTTCTTTTTTTCTAAATATTCCTCACGAAATTCGGGAACATAGGGGCATGCGTATTCACATCGCCCGGCACTACAATTATTTTTAAATTTATTTGTAGCAATATTATTTGTACTTCCGCAAGACCCTCCTCGTTGTTTGGTACAGTCATAATAGTCCAAAAATTGATTTGGCATATGTCTTTTTGCGCGTCCGACATAGGTTGTATTAAAAATAGGAATATTTTTGGGCGCACTACCAGTATTAAAATCCGGATTAGAATCACAACCTGCTTTTGTATTGCACCAATCGGAACATGGTTTACATTTATTACACCATGGTCTTTTATTTACCGATGGATATGCTACATCTTGTTGTTCTATTTTTTCACCATCACAATTCTTGCACCATAAAGTCATTTGATATAGTGTAAAATGAGAAAATATAAAATTGAATCAAATTAAAGCATTGACTTATAACTAAATATATTACTATTAATATGAGTATGACTACTGAAGCCGAACTTTCCAAACAATATCAGCGTAAAACTGACAAACAGCATATTCTAGACAATCCCGATACTTATGTTGGGTCTGTTGAAAATATAGATTCTGACATGTGGATTTACGATGATGAACAAGAATGTATTGTTCAAAAGAATATTCAATATATTCCAGGTCTATACAAGTTATTTGATGAGGGTATTGTCAATTCTAGAGATCACGTAATGCGTATGATTCAATCTCCTATTTTGGATAAACGATTTGTTTCCTATATTAATACAACTATTGAAGATGATGGCACCATTATCTTTTCGAACGATGGAAATGGTATTGATATTGCAAAACATCCGGAATATGACATTTGGATTCCTGAACTTATTTTCGGACATCTTCGTACTTCCACCAATTATGATAAAAATGAGAAGCGTATTGTTGGAGGAAAGAATGGATTTGGTTTCAAATTGGCACTTATTTGGTCTTCATATGGACGAATTGAAACGCTTGATCATACACGTGGTCTAAAATATGTTCAAGAATTTCGAAATAATTTAGACGTCATTGAACCTCCAACAATTACTAAAGTTTCCAAATCGTCTAAACCATATACAAAAGTTCTTTTCAAACCAGATTATCAACGGTTTGGTATTCCAGGTTTGTCAAAGGATATGATTGGACTATTGAAAAAGCGAACATTTGATATTGCCGCAGTAACAGATCATTCCATTAAAAAGGTGAAAATCGGATTCAATGATGTTCTTGTTCCTGTGAAAAGTTTCCAACATTATGTCGATTTGTATGTTGGTACAAAAAACGAAACAAAACGTATATATGAATCTAAATATGAACGTTGGGAATATGCGATTGCTCTAGCACCCAATCACGAATTCACACAAGTGTCATTTGTGAATGGTATTTGTACATTTAAAGGTGGAAAACACGTCGATTATATTATGAACCAAATCACGCGCAAATTGTGCGATTATATTGAGAAGAAGAAGAAGGTAAAAGTGTCTCCTACATCTATCAAAGAGCAACTTATGGTATTTATTCGATGTGATATTGAGAATCCCGCATTCGATAGTCAAACAAAGGATTATATGAATACTCCTGTTGCCAAATTCGGTTCGTCATGTATTGTGAGTGACGGATTTATTGACAAGGTGGCAAAGATGGGGGTTATGGATGTTGCGTGTTCTTTGACTGAAGCGAAGGAAAACAAGGCAGCCAAAAAAACCGATGGTTCCAAAACCAAAAATGTTCGTGGCATTGCCAACTTTATCGATGCGAATCAAAGTGGGACAGTCAACTCAAAGGATTGTATTCTCATTTTATGTGAGGGACTTTCAGCATTGTCTGGTATTGTTTCAGGATTGTCGAGTGAAGATCGTAATACGATTGGCATTTATCCATTGAAGGGTAAGTTACTCAATGTTCGCGGAGAGCAAATTAAGAAAATTGCCGACAACAAGGAAATTACTGATATTAAGAAGATCCTAGGACTAGAAACTGGTTGTGAATACCAAAATTTAGGCGATGTTCATAAACATCTTCGTTATGGAAAAATCATGGTAATGACGGATCAGGATTTAGACGGTTCCCATATCAAAGGTCTATGTATTAACTTATTTCATAGTGAGTGGGCATCGCTTGTACATATTCCCGGATTTATATCCTTTATGAATACGCCCATTTTGCGTGCTAAAAAGGGTGCTCAAACTAAACTCTTTTATAACGATGGTGAATATGCTGAGTGGAAGAAAAGTTTAGGAGAAAATGGAATTCACGGTTGGACCATTAAATATTTTAAGGGTTTAGGCACGTCTACGTCGAGCGAATTCAAGGAATATTTTGCCAACAAGAAAATCGTCGATTTTGTCCATAATGGTAAATCAAGCGATGATTGTATTGACAAGGTATTTAACAAAAAGCGCCCTGATGATAGGAAGACGTGGTTGGAGAATTACGACAAGTCGGCATATTTAGACACAAGTAGCGATAAAGTCGATTATGAGCAATTTATGGACCGTGAAATGATCCATTTTAGCACCTATGATTGTGCGCGTTCAATTCCGAATATGGTGGATGGATTGAAGATCTCTCTTCGAAAAATCTTGTTTGCGGCATTCAAACGTAAACTGACTAGTGAAATCAAGGTTGCTCAGTTTTCAGGATATGTTTCTGAACATAGTGCGTATCATCACGGTGAAGCATCTTTAAATGGTGCGATTGTCAATATGGCACAAAACTATGTGGGATCTAATAACATTCATTTGTTACAACCAAATGGACAGTTTGGAACTCGTCTTCATGGTGGTGATGATTCGGCATCAGAGAGATATATCTTCACAATGTTGAATCCTTTGACACGGTCCATTTTCCCGGATGCCGATGACGCAATTTTGAATTATTTGGATGATGATGGTACACTTGTTGAACCAGAGTTTTATGTGCCCATCATTCCATTTGCGCTAATGAATGGAATTTCGGGTATTGGAACTGGATTTTCATGTTCGGTTCCAGCATTCTCGCCAAACCAAATAATTGATTATTTGCGATTCAAGTTGCGAGATGAGGAACCGACATCGGTCGGAGAATTCCTACCATATTACGAAGGGTTCAAAGGAACAATTCAAAAAGTCGATAATAATAAATATTTGACAAAAGGTGTCTATGAGAAAATCGATAGCGATAAGATTCGTATTAGCGAACTTCCTATTGGAACATGGACTATGCCTTATATTACTTATCTAGAGGGTCTTGCTGATGGAACAACCGATAAAAACGGAAAGAAAGTATACCCATCTATTCGTGATTTCACATCGATGTCCACAGAAGTCAATATAGATATTTCGGTTACATTCCCGCGTGGAAAACTTGCCGAATTGGAAGGAAAAATCGATCCCGTGACAAGTTTAAATGGTATTCAAAAACTATTGAAATTGACGTCCTCTGTTTCTACTACAAATATGCACATGTTTGACAAAGATTGTAAATTGAAAAAGTATGGTTCTGCCGAACAAATTATTAACGACTTTTATGATGTTCGTTTGGAAACTTACAGTAAGCGTAAGAAGCAGATGATTGTCGATTTGGAAAAGTTATTGTTAAAATTGTCAAATCGCGCCAAATATATATTGGCAACATTGGATGGATCAGTTGATTTGCGCAAGAAAAATGCGCAACGTGTAAAAGAATTAATGATCTCTAATGAATTTGACCAAATGGATGGAAACTATAATTATCTGATCAAAATGCCGATGGATTCAGTAACAGAAGAAAACGTAGAGAAAATTTTGAAAGAAAAGACAGATGCCGAAAAGCAACTGAATAAGTTGAAGAAAACAACATTGGAAACAATGTGGTTGACCGAACTAGAAACACTCCAAACAGAATACAAGAAATATCAAGTGGTTCGAGAGAATATTCAAAAAGGATCACCATCAACTAGTGTAAAAAAGGTAAAAAAGCGTGTTATAAAGAAAACTAAATAATAATAATATATTGTTATATTATATATAATGTTACTTGCGTGTATCATGAATATTTTTATAAAGAAAAAATATAGATCTTAAATTTTTTTCTTATGTTATAATATAGAATATGTTTCCAAAGAAAGTTTCCTTCAAAGATATTGATGAACGAAAAGAAAAAATATTTAAACAACTATTATCCGATCAGTGTTTAAATCGTGACGAAAAGGCATTAAAAAAACGAGCAGCAAAGGAAGTAACCATACTGAATAAAGAGATATTTAATAAGAAGAAAAAAACGGACAATAATGTTAAAACTGCGAATATTTTTGATGAATTTTTACATTTTATAGTCTCAAATAAGTAATTTTTTAATGGTAACGCGTGTTGTTTTCTTTCGTAAGAATTATATGTTTAGTTAATAGAACACTTAAACATATATATATATTTAGTTTATACATTAGATATGCTAAAAAATGAGAAATTTCTTTTTTATAACTATATACCTACTCTCGCAAAACATGTATTAGATTTTCCTTTAGATAATTATCCGCGAGGGATTATACCAAAACATAATTACCCAGGGTTTATCATTGATAATATTCAAGAAGGTGATATTATATTTGTAAAAACAGATTTACTAAATATGTTTTTTAATAACATATTTTCACAAATAAAAAATAGGTTCGTTTTAATAACCGGTGTCGCGGGTAAAGATGTAGAACAATGTTATAGATGTTTTTTGGATAATAATTCTAAAATCATAACATGGATTGGTTGTAATTTACTTTTTGATCACCCAAAATGTTTTAAAATCCCCATTGGATTTGAAGAACCTGAAAGAAGAATAAATGGTCCAGCTGACGGAGAAGGCGGAGATCAAAACACTCTAGAAGAAATGTTTAATATACAAAAAAATATAAGTGATAAAAATAATAAATTATTAATCACATATATCGGTGATACCCATGGTTCTAGACAAGGTATAAAGAAGCATTTTACAAACAAACAATTTGTATATTTTGCTGATAAATTAAGATTTAAGGATTATATGAATAAGATTAATGATTATAAATTTGTATTATGCCCACGTGGTTGTGGAACCGACACACATCGTTTCTGGGAAGTATTATTAATGGGTTCTATACCCGTTATAGAAAAGGATGGGTTGGTTTCGCTGTATGAAAAATTTCCATGTATCATTGTTGACTATTTTCAAGATGTAAATATTGAAATGTTAAACAATTTTCAGATTGATATAGAAAAACAAAAAAATATTAAAAAATTTTTGATTATTAATAATTTTCAAAATATGATATTATCGCACATTGAAAGTTATATTAAAAATTAATTTTTTGGATTAATAAAATGCGCATTTTAACTAAGAAAAGGTGTAAGAAGTTGTTTTATATTTTCATAGTTTTCACCCGTTTTATCGTTTATTTCGTCGATTGGACTATGTCCCCATCTATCATTCGTTACCTTAGCACCGTGTTGTAAAAGCAATTTAACAATTTCAATATGACCTTCAGACGATGCCAAATGAAGAGGTGTTCGTTTATCATAATCGCAAAAATTTACATTAATTTTTTCGATAAGCAGTTTTATTTCTTCCATATTTCCATCACAACATAATTGTAAAAACCGTATATTTATGCTGTCTACTAAATTTATTTTGTTGGAAATAATATTATGAAAAATATGTAAATTCAATTCTTGGTTTAATTGCTTACAAAATTCGATTCCTTTAAAACTGTTTCCTTGTTCGTCTAATGGAGGTGACCATATACAAATTCCCATCATATTTGGAACAACTAATAATATACAACCACTGACTCCGGATTTTGCCGGTAATCCAATTTCAAACGCAAACTCACCACTGTAATCATACATACCACATCCATACATAAGCGTTATACAGTCTTTCACAGAATTTTCACTGAATACTATTTCATTTGTAGTTGGACATATTCCGCCATTTGCTAATGTTGCACTAATAATAGATCCCATTTCGCAAGTAATCGTAGTAGAACATTGTTGAAAATATAAATTCAAGTTGTCACTGATTTCATTTGGGGACAATTGTTCATTAAACGCTCCGTTTTCGCGCATATAATAAGCGAGTGATATGTTGCGATCTGCGTGATGTTGCTCTGACAAAAATATCGAATTGTCAAACCCAACATTATTATTTCCGGCTAATTTTGTATAACATTCTTTCAATATATTAAAACGTTTTCCTGGTTCCATTTTTTTCCCGATTTGCGATGCCACCATAATTGCTCCGGAGTTAATCATAGGATTGTGAGGTAAACCATTTTTGTTTAAAATAAACGCATTAAACGATTGTCCACTTGGTTCGTATCCAACATGTTTATGTAATTCGTCTTTACCTAATTCGTCGTATGCTTTACAGTACGACAATGGTTTGCTACACGATTGCAAACAAAAATGTGTATTACAATCCCCAAAATTATATACCTTTCCATTTATATCACAAACACTTACACCAAACATGTTGGGATCGACACACGCCAGTTCCGGAATATAATTTGCGACTTTACCTCCATTACAGTTTTTAACGGCATCATAAACCTTTTGTATGATTTTTTTTATATTGGACATTCTAATATAAAAAGGATATTTTAAATCTGAATGATTTCTACGTTTTTTTGTTTCGCAAAAGTTTTAACTAGATCGTCTTTTTTATAATCAATTTTATATTTCTATATCATATTTTATTTCCAAATTTTTGATTTCTTTGGGTGAAAAAAAGAATTTGACCTCATCTATATTATTATTAAATATTGATTGACTAATTTCCTTAGGTATTCCGTTGTTATCGATTTTATTTAATGTATTTTTATGGTACGTATTGTCTGTTTTGTTTGTTATAATTTGGCAAAAATGATGGAAATTGTATCCATATTTATTTAAATATTTTATTAAGTTTGATTTCAAATTAGTATTAAAATCTTCCGTTTTCATAAAAAATAATATACAATCTTCTTTCTCCATTACGCAACATTTGTCGTCATAATTATAATGTAAATCGTTCAATTTATAATTAAATTTTTCTTGATAATATGAATAATTTATTTTATCTTGGTTTTTCTCTAGAAATGCTAATAATCCATCATATGTTGAATTTTTTTTTACATTACGAATAATATGAAAATAGAAAGAAATTAATCTTTCCACGGGGTCACGTGATAGTTGAAATATAATAGGTTTCTTTTGTTGAATCTTAATTAAAGATATCAAGTCAAATTTAAAATCGATATTAAAAATGTTCTTCCAACAACCTTCATTATGACAATGAACTACATGTTCATACTCATTTCTACCGTTCATCATGCGTTGAAGAGATAAAGACAATGTAGACGTCCCCGTTTTTGGTAAAGTATAAACAAAAAAGGGAATATATTCTATATTCTTTAAAATATTAATTGCATTATTTGTTGGATGTAAATTATAAATCGTTTTTAAAAATTTCTTATTTTCGTTCATATAAATACACCAATATTATTTTTTTCTAGAACGAACCTGTTTCGATTTATTACTAATAAACAACCCACATGTAATCGTTCACAAGGTGAACGTTTTGAGGTAGCTACTACAATTTCTTTAAAATATTCATTCCATGAAGGTCTTATTTCCATATAAAATGTCGCAAACTATTTTTATATTTTTTGACTTTAATATAATAAGAATAGTTATTATACAAACATAATGTGCTTACCATATATTCATTGGTTTGGATGTAACTTTAAAAACGAGGAATTAGGAAAAGACGAAATAAAAAAAAAACGAGTTCAAATGCTTCCATTTTCATGGAAATATAAAATTGCTCCACAAGAGCAAATAACAATAAATGATGACAATAGAGAAGGGTTAGTTATGAAAAGTAAAAAACTGGCATCTTCATCGAAACAATTTCGCGACTTAGCAAAACAATTGTCCGAAACTACTGAATAAAAATTTATTCTTTATTAATAAGTTTATTAAATTTTTTATTGAGCAATTTTACTTTATAATTAATTTTGTCTAAACCTCCAATAAGAACAAATACCAATATCATCCACATTCCTAATTCTATTGTTGTATATGGTTTAAAGTTTGTAAATAATATGGCAGCAAGTGAAGGAACTAATAATGTTACTTTTCGTAAATAAAATACTAAAAGAGTTAAAACTGCTAATTCTATTGACAATGTTAAAAATATATGTAATATATTTTCACTGCCATGAAAATCAAATAATAAGTATTCGTTTGTTATATAAGAACCAATTATTGCTAACACTGTAAACACTAAAGAAAATTGAAAAATTTCAATGACTTTTCCAATACGTATTTCATCAAAAGAAACTATTTGTTGAAATCTATTTTGGTAATATTTCATGCTATATTATATTGTTGCGATAAAATATAATATTAATTAAATGGAATGGTCATTTGGTCAAAACCGAATGTTGTCAAATATAGAAACGTTATTACAACCTGAACGAACGAAACGATATATTTGCTGTGTATTTAGAAAAAAGAAATATACCTAGGTATATAATGAACTATACACTTATCAAACGAAAAATGAAACATCGTGGAGAAAAAAAACATATGCTTTGCGTTGTCTTCATAAATTTAGAAAATCACACTCATCGTAAAGAACATATGGAAAATATGTTACAAATGTTACGATTACCCTATATGCGATTTAACGCGATTTGTCCTACATTAGAAGAATCAAATAAAATCGAAAATATACATAACCGTGTAAAGAGCTATTTACATAATGATAAAACAAGATCGCGTGGTATTGGTGTTATTGGGTGTTATTTGTCACATTTATCAGTATTACAAACAATTCGTCATTATCCACAACAACATATATGTATATTAGAAGATGATTTGAAATTTGATCTAATAACCTTATTTAATGTAAATAAAATTATATCTTTTCTGGACACAAATTGCGAATGGGATATGTTTCGTATTATTCGAAACAAGTTCGATAATGATGAAACCCGTGAATTTACAAAACATGTTGTCAATAATATTCCTTTTTATAAAATAGAAACTCCCCATTATCAATCTATTTATAAGAATGGAAAAAATAATTCTATAAATGGCGGTACTTATTTTCAAATTATAAATAAAAAAAACATCCCTAAAATAATCGATTATTTAGAAAAGGAAGATGTCTATAATATTGACGCGATCTACTCAACAAACCAACTAAATGTATTTTATGGATTTAATAAAGATTTTAATCTAAAAATAAATTTATTTGATAGTTCCATTCCAAAAGAAAAACAACTTCCGACAAAATAAACTTTTCTCAAAATAATACAGTAACGTATTACTTTGATACAATGAAAATCGAAGATATGAATGAATCTAATATTCAATCTTATATTGACAGACATCTTACTATACGAAAAAAAGAAAAGGATAGATATGGGGAAGTATTTACTCCATATGAATTCATTGAGGAAATTATGAATAATTTACCCAGTAAGGTTTGGTCAAATAAGGATCTATGTTGGTTAGATCCTTGTTCTGGAACCGGTAATTTCATGGCAGTTGCTTATGTCAAATTAATGAAGGGTTTACACAAGCATTTCCCTGATCCGAAAAAACGCAAAACACACATTTTACAAAACATGTTACATATGATTGAATTAAATCCTTCTAATGCCAACAAATTAACACAACTGTTCGGAAAATCAGCAAATGTCTGTCAATCCAATTTCTTGGACTCTCGTGAAAAATGGATGGATGGTTTAGGCAAAAAACACTTTGACATCATCGTGGGTAATCCGCCATTTCAAACCAAAAAATCGAAAACATATGAAGGCAGTGTTGGAAATCGAACATTATGGACAAAGTTCTTGGATTTTATATTTAATGAACAATTATTAACATCAAATGGTTATTTAGGATTCATCACACCTTCCAATTGGCGCAGACCAAAACACCCATTATATGATTTGTTAACAAGGCAAAATTTTCTTTCTTATCTACATATTTATGGAAAGAAGGAGGGACTAAAGAAATTTAGTGCGCAAACCCGTTTCGATGTTTACATTGTCCAAGAAGGAACAAAAAATACTTCAAAAAATACCAAAATAATCGACGAAAAAGGTGAAAAACGCGTCTTGGACTTAACATCGTGGCCTTTTCTGCCAAACTTTTCCTATGAGAAAATAGAAAAAATCATGGTTCAAAAAGATAAGGGAATCGAAATACTATTTGACGCAGGATTTTATGATGCACGAAAATTGTCCAAGAAAAAAAGCAAGAAATTTCGCCATTCTATTGTACATAATATAACACGCCGAGGTCTTGGACTAAAATATGCGAAAGAAAGGAAAATACATTTTGATGTTCCTAAAGTTTTATTGAATTTCAATGAAAAACAATACCCATATAACGATTTTGATGGAAAATACGGAATGAGTCAATTAACATTTGGTATTCCTATAAAGTCCAAGAAACAAGGTGAAGATATTATTCGCGCTGTTAATAGTCCCAATTTTAGAGAAATATTAGAAGCAACAAAATGGAGTTCTTTTCAAACCGATTATCGTATGTTTTATTATTTTGACCCTGAATTTTATAAAAAACCGATGTTCCAATCATAAACATTGAATTTAGAATACAATGTTTATAAACATTTACATATAAGGTTGTAGTTCCAATTGTTTGTATACACGATCCGGACGTTGAGGTAATTCTAATGGAACAACCAGACGACTTTGATCTTCTAAATATTTTAAATAACCAATTGCCTCGCTATATATTTTTGGAACAGTATATTCCAATACAATATTGTTTAGACGCTCTACTTGTTCTGTTATATTATTAGGTTGAAATAATGAATATTCTAAAAACATATTGCGCATAATTTGTTTTAGTATATCTATATTTTGATTCGGAATCATTAATTCACGATCTCCGGATTTCTTATAAACACCTGCGCGCAAACCATTTTGAACAATTTGAATATTTCCAGCAGAAAAAAATACTTTTGAAACTATTGTATCTTCATAATCACCTTTTAATGGTTCGCGATATTCAGTTGCCTTATTTTTCACTTCAATGCGCTCAAACATCTGAAAGCGTGCATCGGGATTTTCGGGTTCCTCTAAATTGACACGACCATTATAAGGGGTTGTATCAGTAATAATTTGTCCTTGACGCTCTAAATATGATACTGGTTGTAAATCCATAATAATCGACTATATGTTAGTTTTAGAGATTAAAGTTCATAAAATTCATAAAATACTTTATCCTACTATTTTATAATGGAAACTTTTCATATGACAGTTTTAGCAATTGCGGTTGTTGTATTAATCTTAATATTGATTTTTATGGGAATTTTAATGAGCAATGGAAATGAAAATGCTGCTTGGCCACCTTCATATGGTGTGTGTCCTGACTACTGGACATATGACGAAGAAAAAGAAAAATGTATCATACCTAAATACGAACCAGGTTCTGTAAATACTGGAAATATGTACAATAAAGAATCAAAAACACTAAATGACAATATTATGAGTACTTCTGGATATAGTTATGATATGTCGGGTGGTATTGTAACACAATATATCGATTTCAATGATAATGGATGGTCAGGTTTATGTGATAAAAAAACATGGGCGAACACAAATAATATTGTATGGGATGGTGTATCAAATTATAATAATTGCTAAACATTTGCCCAATCAAGCACATTGTCATTATTTTCATTAGGTACATAACACATTTCTTGGCGACACATTGGACAGTTATTTTGGCAATGTGTTGTACAATCCGAACAAATAACATGTTTACATGGAGTAGTAAACACTTTGTCATTAGGAATTGTTTCGTAACATACAGGACATTCAAATTCTTTTTCCATTTCTAAGTAACAATCTCGAATAATTTTTCGATATTTTTCCATATGTTCAGCATTTCTTCGTTCGAATAATTGAGAACAGGTAGTAACCGCATAATTTGCCTCATCCCGATCTCTTATTGCCCGGTTATATCTGCGACGCATATAATCACAATATTTGTCAGTTTCATCGCGATAATCTCGAAGTTGTTTAGTCATTTGATCATTATTTCGTTCCAACTGTTCAATTCGATGATTTAAATCAATTTCTTCGGGAAAAGGCATATACTCTTTGTCATAAACCACAAGGAAATGATATTCTATTTTTTCATCACTTAATTTTGTTTCATGAATACGTAAATAACTTGAACTAATACTTCCTGCTTTTTTCTCATGTGGGTCCATTTTGGTTTTGAATAGTTGCTCAATTTCAGTTGCTTTTTCGTTTTGTGGTAAATCTTGTTGTTTCACATTATTTACCCATGTTAAAGTTCTTGTATCATTATCATATCTTGGCGATGAAACTGTCCACTCCTTAGGTATTGTAAGAACATACCGCGCAATTTTCCATCCACGAACATTCAATTTTTCCAAAATATAATGTATATTTGTAAATTGTTCATCAAAGAACGCGTTTAATACACGCCGACAACGTTGATCGCGACTACGTGGCATTATTTTTATATTTACAGTTAATTTTAATAATAATATTAAATTCAATTTTATATTGACGATATTTTATAGAATCGTTCGTTATATCAGCAGAGTAAATCAAAATTTTGTCTATATTGTGAAAAATAATACCAAAACGCACTTCCATAAAATTGAAAGGCGGGACTACGACGTAGTCAGTAATATAAATATGGTAAGGTAAGTATGTATCTGTAGCTCAGTTGGTTAGAGCATCGGTCTTATGAGCCGAAGGTCGAGGGATCGAGACCCTCCTGATACACTTTAAGCACGGATTCCCGAGCGGTCAAAGGGGACAGACTTAAGATCTGTTGCGTATGCTTCGTGGGTTCGAATCCCACTTCGTGCATATTATACTCGATTAGCTCAGTTGGTAGAGCGCATGCCTTTTAAGCTTGTGGTCGTCGGTTCAAGCCCGACATCGGGTGATGTGATGAAACCACTATAAAAGTTTCAATACCCGGTTAGCTCAGTTGGTAGAGCGCATGCCTTTTAAGCTTGTG
>Ga0206129_10003230_pt1 | contig 19112 bp, 11 predicted proteins | sample Helgoland_Spring_8_FD_148616 | JGI IMG/M metagenome (GOLD analysis project Ga0206129, IMG submission 148616) | Pelagic subsurface seawater microbial communities from Kabeltonne, Helgoland, North Sea - Helgoland_Spring_Bloom_20160502_2 | ecosystem: Environmental > Aquatic > Marine > Epipelagic ...
TTTAACAAGAAAAAAAAGAGGTACTCTAAAAGCAAAAGTACAAACTCCTTTAAGAACTAATGCCCTATTGAAAAAAGCAGGAATTGACATACATTCAGCTAGTGATCTGTTACCATCAGAGCTAGGTAAAATTTTAGGAGTTGACTGTGTTGTGATGGGTACATTCGAAACATCAAAGCCGATGTCAGATGCTGCGGGTATTGCAATAGCAGCCCTTTTTGGGAGTTTAATGTCAACAAACAATGCAGTTTGCAATCTTGATTTCTACGACACTAGAGACGATGAACTTGTTGTTAATTACTTAAAAAAAATATCTGGTTCACTTGGTTCAGATTCTCAAGACTTAATTAATATTTTGATGAGAAAGGCTACAAGAAGAATTCCTTACACAAAATGATGATAAATTGTTTATTGTTAGTTTTAATTTTCGCTTCCAAATCTAGTATTAATCTAACTCTATTTAAGCTGCTTCATACGCTTTGCTTAGGTACATGAAGGGGCTTTAACTAAGTTGATTCAATAGTTGATATTTAGGGGTTTTGTGTAAATATATTTGGTTATATCACAATAAAAATCCTTATATATTGTTTAATTTAAATAACTATTAACAAAACAAATTATGAAAAAATTATTTATTTCTCTGGCTTTATTTTCTATTTTATTTTCTGAAGCACAGCAAGCATTTGAGGGTGCTTGGAGTATGGAGGACTCATCCTATACAACTGTTATAATAGCTAGTGATTACGAAGTACTTAAAATTCTTAATTATAGTTTTGAAGAAGACGCTACTCTAAATGAAGTCATATTATCCCAAACAGATAGCACATTGACAACATCTATTTATAACAAAAGGAATGGTTATAAAATTGGACTTTCATATACGATTATAGATAAAAATACATTACAGTGTATCTTTACAGGAGACGAAAATAGTACTGTACGATTGAATAAAATACAAAATCCTGAATTGCAATAAGATAAATTTATAAACTCAAATACTTGTACGTATTAGATCCTACAATGCCATCTGCTTTTAAATTATTTAGAGCTTGAAAATCTTTTATTTTTTGTTCCAATAGATCATCAAAATATCCTGTATTTTCAAGCTCAAAGTAGTTTTGTAACTCTGTGACAGCATACCCATAGCTCCCTTTTTTTACTAAACGTCTTTTGATATCTTTGAATTCATATCCATCAGAGTTGTTACCCAAAATAATATTGAAATTATTTATTTTATATGAAATATCTCCATTTCTCAAATTGGTATAGTATCGCTTATAATCTCCAATCCAATTTTTAAGACTGCTGTGAAGAGCACGTGCGTTTTTTAGATTATTTACGGAGTTTAACCTACTAGATGGGTTTAATTCATTGAAAAATGCGGTATCTAGTCGATGGAATATATAGTGATAGGACTCTATCAGGCCCCAGGGATCTTTTTTGTCATATGTTGTTGGTCGTGGTATTTTGTAATTTGGAGTTATGAGTTTAAACTCTAGGGAGGTAGAAGAAGTAGAAGTGTAAGAAACAGAGCCATCATCACTAATTTCTTGCATGTCTTCATTTTTTGAAGGCCAAAACGTTATGTCATATCTGTAGGCGCCAGGAGTATCTTCCATAAGCTTTAATTTGTAAGTTTTACCCTTTTTGGTTAATGGAATATCTATGCCATTAGCCGTGCCATATTCATTAAGTTTCCATTTGTAAAGGGTACAACTATCAAAGTCGTGGTCTGATTCAAACGTTATTTCCAAATTATCGCTTCTTACAATTCCATTTTTTAAAGATAAATTTTTAAATTCTGGACTGAAAGTAGGACTGTTAATGTATTCATTTTTTGAGATCGGAATGTCTAGTAATTGCCATTTTGAATTGTCTGGAAAATGATTTGAAATGAAATCTTCAGGGTTTGCGTTGAAGTATTGTGCATTGAAATTTTTATTAAAGGATTTTGTCTCGTTATTATAAGCTCCTGCTGCCCAAGTCAAGTCATATATTTGATAGCGACTATTTACTTTAACAACATTCCAAGCGTGGTTAGAGCTATAAAACCCAATATCTTGTGCACTTGTTTTACCATCTCCAGTCACATAATTATTTTCAATATTAGAGAGCTCACATAATGCAATAAACAGTTCGGCATAGTCTTGGCAAACCCCTTCACTTGAATTAACAGTGTTCAGTGGCTTTCTTGCCCGTTCTCCATATGCTATTGTGTTGGTGATAAACTTTGCAATCGCGTATACTTTTTGTTCCTCGTTGAAGTGCGGTTTTATAATTTGGTTATGAAGTTGTTCAATACTGCTATAGTTTTGAGCAGGGAGGGATGCTAAATGAGTGTCTATAGCACTAAATTCCTGAGAAATGCTTTTTGTTGAAAAACATATGAAACAAATGAGTAGTATAAATTTAAAAACTGATTTCATTGATTGTATTATGGATTAATTTTTTTCAAAATTAAATTTACATCGTTTAGTCTTAGATTAATCAATGAAATTAGAAATTTCTGTTAATTTGTCTATCGATGCAAATGCCAACGTGTTCTTGTGCCACCAGCTTTAACCCTTATTGTGCTTGGGGGTGTCGAAAATATAAAATCAATTTGTACATCTATTGAGTTTATTCCAGAGTTAATTTCAATTTCTTTGGGAGTATATGAACTAGAACTATGTGTTGAGTAAGATAATGACTCTAGTATTAAAATATCATTAGTATTATTTAAGATAAAGCTTTTTCCATTGTCCCAGACTTTAAAGACTCGAGGGTCATTTTCAGTGACATCTATTTGTGTATGTGAATCTGAATTGACAACAATTAATTTTTTAGTTTCTGGTTGTAGATAAAAATACAGCACAATAGATAGTATTAAAATTAATCCCCAAAAATTTTTAATGATTTTAAAAATAATTTTCATAATGATTTTTTTTAGAAACTTGATTCTCAAACAAAAATAATAAATTACAACAAAGGGCGATATAATATAGTATCTCTAACGACAATTCTTATCATGTTATTATACAATATATTATTTATTGAAAAATAGTATAATTATTTTATTTTCATTAAATTTATAAATTAAGATATAAAAAAAATGATTAAACTAAGTATTGGCAGTTGCTTATTTAAAACCATTGGTTTTATGAACTATGATAGTAGTTTTTATAATAATCTGTCTGGCAATGGCTACAAAAAGAGAACTTTTGATTTAGATACAATAAGTTTTCTTGAAAACTCGTATCACTCCGAATATTTACGAATAATGTTCTCTAATAATGATTCTGGGGTTGAAATATTTTCAAAAAAATTAGATTATCAAATCTCAATTAATAAACGAGAAAATGATGTTAGAGTAAGCAGTATAGATATATATATATTTAATAATACTTACGAAAATACTAAGACAGCAATATTCTCAGTGACTTATCAACCATTTGTTAACTCTTTAGAAGAAATTTCTAATATTACAAATGATTTAAAAAATCATAATTGTGAAATATCCTACTTATCAAATTCTCTACTGCTAAAAGATTTTATAGCTAATTATCTTTTGTTTGGAAATAAATTCTCTGAGGCAAATTCTTCACTTGAACAATATTCTGGAAGTAGATTTAAAAACTTCCTTGTTATTGACTATGATGACGAATCAGTAAATAGAGACCAATTGTTATATGAACTTGGGACATCTTCAAAAATAGGAACTATTGAACAAAATACAATTGATGCACCATCTACATCATATATCAATAGTATTTTAGAAAATAAGATATCATGTTTCAATAATTATGAGTGTCTTACGTTGTTAAATTCTTTTACGGTTGTAGGAACAAATAACTACGACGCAAATCACGTACATACACACGCAACATGGAACGATATTTATTTTTCAATTTATATTTTTAATTTATATGTGAAGTGTTCTCTTCAGATTTTATTAAACGATTTCACGTCTGACTCTATGAGCAAGCGTATGGAATTTCAGGAATTTTACAATAAATACTATTTTAAGAAAATCTCATATAATTTTTTGCCAAATGAAATATTCAAAAGAATTTCTAATTCATTAGAAATTGAAGAGGATATTGAATTTATTGAAAATCGTTTAGAAACTTTAGCTTCGCAGATTAATGAAAAGCAGCAAAAACAACAAGAGTTTCTACTTTTATGTATTTCTGTAATCGCGCTTTTAGAAACCCCTCTTCACATTGAAGGTATAAGACAAATTGTAGGAGTTGATAACATGGTGGTATATAATAGTTTTGTTTACCCATCTTTAATTTTGACTCTAGTTTTATTATTAATCTTGAGATTTATAAGAAAATAAAGTCGTTTAGTGAATGCATCAGCTAGAACCCACATATTTACGATATGTTTACGATGGACTATCCAAGGGCTCAATAAGTTCAAATAACCCTACCTCACTTCCAATTGGATTCATAGGCCTTTTTGAGGACGAGTTTCCCTCCAGTATGCCTCTTGTTGAGCGCATGTCCATTTTAAACAGATTAGCAACATGGGCGCTATTAAAAGGCCCTGTTAGCATTGAAATGGTTGCTGAGATTCTCAATGAACACCCGGATAAAACAAAAGCACTTGTAGATAGATACTCAAAATGGTTTAATTCACCAGAGCCAGGAAAGTATGTTTTATACCACGACCGCTTAAAGACATACTTACTTCAAAAACTTAGCAATCATGAGGTCCAAGACTTAAATGAAACATTGATAAGCTATTTAGAAAATGTACTCAATAGCGAAGGCTTAAAAGAAGCAGAGTTATACGCATTAAAGCACTTAAGTACTCATATGGCTGTTGAATCACAAATGGGTAATAATTATGAGAGATTACACGAGTTTGTTAATCAAGAGGATCTATGGAAAAGGCAGATAACCACATCAAATGAATATAAATGGAGTCAGAGAGCTGTGCAATATGGCATAAAAGAGGGGGCCCGAAGGCATAATGAAATAAATACGTTAAGTTCAACAGTTAATAGTGTTAAACTAATGCAAGAGGAAAAAAATAGCATCAACCAAATTTTAAATTTATTAACTGAGGGTAATTACAAAACTGCTTTAAGAAGAGCATTATTTTTTAGTGGTGAAAAATTAATAACAATTAATTTTCTGATGATAAACGAGCTATTGATTAATGAAAAACAAACTGACAATTATAAATTAAAAGTTTACAAAAATATAATTGAAATTATAAAAACATGTGATGTAAAACAGAAAGATTTCCCTGTGATTCTTATCTATAATTTTTATTTAGAATTCAAAAGACTAAGTTTAGATTACTCTGTTTTGTTAGAAAAATATTCATTTGACTATTATGATGTATTGTATTTATTAGAATTTGATGAAATCGATATTATTGAAATAGAACACCTAGTTAAACATGCCAATATCCCCCTTTCAGACCATCCAGATATTTATATAGCAATCTCAAAATTTTATCTTGATAAAAATAATAGAACTAAAACTATCCATTACTTAGAAAAAAGTTTAGAGATTATAAATAAAATTCCAGTGTCTTATGGTCAATATTACAACTTTATAGACAATAATGAGGATCTAAATTATAAAGAATACTACAGAACAATAATAAGATGGAAACTGCTTATTGCATTCATCTATCATGATATTGAACAGTATAATTCTTCTGAGAAAATTTTAAATGATATACTACTTTTAGTTAATGAATTTTCAGATGAAATTGAAGAGAAAATAATGGAAAATATAACCATAAGTACTAATACATGGTTTGATATATTCAGTTTATGTTTTCTATTAGAGAAGTATGAACTTGTAATTAATTCAAAATGGTTTAAACACTTTATTTCCTTTAACTTTGATATGATGTTTATTAATTCTAGACCGTCTTCACTATTGAAAGTTTTAGTTACTCAAAAAAAACATGTTCAATTTCAGAAATTCATCGAATTATTAAAGGACAATGATTATGATAGAAAAATAATTTGTGAAATGGATTATCTGCTTCTACTGTATGATTTAGATAAGATACAAGAAGTAGAAAAAATCAAATCTCAAATTATTATAGAAATAAATTCTTTGAAATTCGGAAGTGTTAAGTTTGATGCATTAATTTATTTTATCGAAATATTATTTAAAACAGGTAAGTTTTCAAAAGGTAATCATAAGATAGCCGATCAAGTAATGGAGGTTTTATTTTCTGAATTAAAAAGACTTAAAGATCAAAATTCCAATTTTTATTACGGTTTAATCAATGATTTAATAAAAACGTGTTTTACACATAAAGAAACCGATAAAGCTCTGGAAATTTACAATATATATTTTCTTGAAATAAATAAAAAAAATCAGCACGACTTACTACAAAAGCAAATTTTTTTAAAAGCAATTTTTGAAACTCTACTGACCCATAATTATAAAACACCTAGTTTTTTATTTGACAAATTAAAGGTAATTGGTTCATCTGAAAATTATTATGATATTTATGAAATTGTTTTTTTAAATCTTTTAGAAAGAGGGTTTATTGATGAAGCAATAATTTTTGCTAATAAACATGGTATTAAAAACAAAACATTTCCTAAAATGGAATATCCTATGCAAAAATATGGGGTTGTTTTAAATACAAAAAAAACAAAATTATTTTCTAAAGTTAAAAATAGTTCTTCGAAAACTTATGAAATAATATCTGTTTCTGACACTAGAATATACAATTGGGAGGATAACAAAGTAATCCCATTTAAATATCTAAGAAATTTAAATGTAAAATATCTAAAACATCTCATAAAATTGAGTTTGGATAATTCTTACACTAGACATTTCAGGGAATTAACGTTATTGGAGTTAATGGAATTTAAGTTTGAGTTGCAAGATTATTTAATTGAAAAATTAAAGAATAGGCTACCCGTTTTCAAAAAACATAAGACCTTTGATAAAACAATTATATCTTATCGTTCAACTGAAAACACTTTAATTACTTCTTCATATAAAGATTCCGTTTCTATGAATTATTTAATTTTACATGAACTTTCCTATAAGAAAAAATGGAGGAATTTAGAGTCAATAATTAATAAATTTAAATTTGATTATAATGTAGCTATTGGTTTTCCAGGTTTAGGTGAAATTGAATCAACAAATAAACTTGTTTTAGAGTCTTATTTTCTCAATATTAAATTAAAAATTTTATTAAATGTTTTAATAAGAAAAATTGACATTTCTTTGGTAAACAGGTTATTTGAATTATGCTCAAGCTTCCCAAAGAGTGTAATTGAGTATGGTAGTTATTATAATTATAGTTCATGTGGCTTCGTACAGCTTTCAAATGTTTTAAATCAAATTGGATTAACTGAATATGCCATTAAAGCTATTAATAAAGCATTTATCATTAAAAGCGATCATTTAAAATCTTCAAGACCCTTAAACTCTAGCGTAATAAAAGTTTTTATACACATTTGTATGAGCAGTTTAGATGATGATCGAATATTAAATGAATTTTCTAAGATTATAACAAAATTTAACTTTTATTCAGATGATTGGAGAAAGGATGAATCACCAGAAGAGTTATTGTTTTTATTTGTTGAACCACTTATTCAAATAGGGCAAACTCATAAAGCAGGTCAAGTAATTGAGATGATTTTAACAATAATAGAAAATATTCCTTTGGATCATACTAAAATGATATACGTTAAAGACGGATTAGAATTCTCTAACACCAACCTAGCTAGAAAACAGAAATCAATATCAAACATCTCTTATTTCTATTTCCTAACAGGTGATTTTGCAAAAGGCAATGAATATTACAATATGCTCTCAGATGAGCTAATTTATGATTCAGATACATTTTATGGAGACACTCATTACCAAGTAGGATTTAATAGGGATGAAGTCAAAAATAAATTTAAAAATAAAACATTTAATAAATACGAGAAGAAGATTTTAGATAGTAACAATCTTGAAAAAAATGAATTTGAATTCAATGGAGCTGTATATAAAGATTTTACCGATAAGAAAATAATGGAATCCAACTTTGATTATTCGTTCTCAAAAAATAATATAGAATTTCATTTTTTATCAAAAAAACAAAATCCTCATGAATCATTGAGTTATTTGTTTTACAAAGCTAAAATGGCCTGTTTCTTTGAAGAAAATAAGAACGAAAATAAACTTGACATTCTAGAACAAGTAATTGACATCAAACAATGGAGAGAAGTAAAAGTATAAATTAAATGCTATAATTTTATTAAAATGAAAAATACAGAACTAGAAAAAATCCACAATAACCCCTTGATTCCCTCAAGGCTTAATGATTTAGTTGCAGAAGTTTTAGATGAAGACCCTGCTTATGTAGCTGATGAACTTGTCGAATTAAGTGAGGAGATTTTATTACAATTATCAGCAATAGGGATGTCTATTTATTTAGATCAGTCTAATCAAAAGGATGTATTTAATGATTTCATAATTGATCTTTTTACAACCAAATCACACAGCTATAATGCCGGACCACTTTTTAAATGGACTGCTCACATGATAAAAGATTTAAAGGGAAATGAAGTTAGTTTGATAAAACCATTTTTTTGGTCAGAGGGGGAGCAAAAAGAAATTGTTTTAAACCCTGATTTAATGCGTCTATCTGAACTTAGAAATGCTGTGATGCATGGATTTTTTATATTACCTGCTGAGCGTAACCAAGCTGAAGCCGAACATTTGGCATCTTTACTTAAAGCTTTTGCTGAAAAAAAATTATTCAAATTAAATCCTAAAAATAAATTTCACTTTTTAAGTTTTGATAAAGATCTTTATTCATTCGTTGGTGACTGGACAATTGAACCTTCACAATGGATTGATTATTCGAAATGTGATGACTTTGGAAAGCTCTCGATGAAAATCCAATTTGAATCCTCTGATGAATATGAGCTTCAACAACAAAAAATAGTTGAAGGTGTTGATAATGATCAGTACAAATCTCAAGCCATTGAATTTATAAATAATAATAATAAAGGTGCTCTTGGTATTTGGGGAAGGCCCAATCAAAATCTTGAGGAACATTACGCGTCTCTGTCTAACAGTTTGAGTACCAATGACCAGGTTTTAACTGTTTTTCAGTCTTTGGAAGCGTTAGGTATAAATTTTACAGCTGACTTTTTAATTAATCGATTGGTAAGTAAAATTGCTCTTACACTTGGAGAATCAAAATATTCTAGAAATAACAAAAAGGCTTTAATTCAGCTTAGAAAGAAATATGATAAGAAGATAATTGTAGTTTTAAATAATATTCACATTGGCCTTTTTAACAGTGGGCATATTTTGTCGTTGTTTAGTTTGTTTTATGAAAACAACATACAAATTGTAGCTTTTGGGGTTCACCACCCTTATTTAGACCAGTTTTTCAATTCTGCTATTAAAGACTACATCAGTCCTTATCATCCTGACAAGAAAGATTGGGAGATTATTTTATCCAACTATCTTAGATTTAAGGGTCCAAACAGTCAAGTAGCCGATCAAAAAGAAGCTTACGATTTAATTTTAAAAATTACCCAACAAGCTATTTCCGATTTAGAAGAGGGCTCTCTTGTTGCTAGACAATTTGCAGATAAAAATAAATTTCCAATGGAATTTGTTCATGAAGTTTTTGATGCAATTTCTCCGTATTATATAAATGAGCGAGAATCTTTCAAATTGGATGTTATTGATGAACTATATGATTTCCCCACGGAATTGACTGAAGCCTCAAGAGTCTTATTTTCATTAGGCAGAAGAGATACAAAATTAGAATACCAACATAAAACGCTTAAGATATGAGTAAATTACCAAAACCAATCAGCAATTACGTTGACCGTTTTTGCCAACAATTCGAAGCTTTAAGTTTGAGTTCAGCCACTAGCGAGGATTATGAAGATTTAATTAATAATAACGCATCTCGATTGAACAATCTTTTGATGTCAGGACTTGGTGCTTGTACTCTAATTCTTAGAATGGGTGCAGTCATAAATTTAGCAAAAAAGCTTGAGGAAGGTTCAGATGAGGAAGACGCTCTATTGATGAAACAAATCATCGATAATTTGAGAGAAGTTTTACCGAGTGATACAAATTGGAAAACAATATGGAAAATCACCTGCAATACAGATTCAGATTGGTACAAATGTGTTGAGTCGGAGAAAGGTAAACAATCCTTAATGGAGGCCTTTGTAACTTTCAGGAACAAATACGTACATGGAATCATAGCATTGAGAATAAATCACTTGAAAAAACTTATTAGCGGTATTAAAATATTAAACAGAGTCTGTGAGGAAGTTGGGCCGTTATTTGAAAATACTAAAATTGAAATTATCGATGGAAAATATTATTTTTCTGAACCAACCTCTGGGCTTTTTTCAAAACCAAATAAAACAAATTTATATCCATTTGTTCAAGGAGGTTCTGACGATGGATTACCCTATATTTTTCAAGGCCTTTATGACAATAAAAAAACAGCTGAATTAATAAGTACATTTTATGGTGATGTTCAAGAGCAGGAGGGTGATGCGCATTATCAAGCCGTATTTGATCCAATGCTTAAATCTCTAAAAGGAGGGGCGGGTCGAGTGTTTAATCACCAAGATATTATTGAGTATTACACAGAGTGTTTTGTAGGTAGAGAAAAAGAATACGATGCCATAACAAAATGGGTATTAGATAAAACAGCTTCTGAAAAAATACTACCCATTTATTCACAGGCAGGTATGGGTAAAGGCGCTTTGGCTGCTAATATAGTGTCAAGTATGAGTGATAAAGAATTTAATATTCCTGTTTTACACCATTTTTGTGGGAGTGGTATGGCTAATAATCTTCACGCTGTATTATACCATTTTATCCTACAGGGTAAAAGAATGCAAATATGGAATATAGAAGATCCTGAGATTGCTAAGAAATTAAAGAAGTTACCTAGTAAGTACCATGAACTTATTTCTTTATTTCATGAGTTAATAGATAGCCTAGTCGTTACAAGAAATAATACACATGAATGTCTAGTTATTGTAATTGATGGTCTAGATGAAGCATCTGTTGCATACTCTGAGTACCACATAAAAGATTATTTTTCTAAATACGATGACGAGGGTGAGTTTATTGGAACTTGGGAAAGTACGACTAATGTGAAATGGATTTTTACATACAGGGAAGGGGTTTACAATTTTCCTGATTTAGCAAACATTTTCAATTTAGATCTTGTTCAACCATTGAACGGATTAAGTGTAGGCTCAATTGAATCTGCGTTAAGTTTATTTAATCCTACTTCGGAATTCATTGACACTATTGCAGAAAGAGCAAAAATATCATAACTATGCAACAGTTAGAACCCACATATTTAAGATATGTTTACGATGGACTATCCAAAGGTTCAATTAGTTCAAATAACCCTACCTCACTTCCAATTGGATTCATAGGTCTTTTTGAGGATGAATTTCCCTCTAGTATGACTCTTGTTGAGCGCATGTCCATTTTAAACAGATTAGCAACATGGGCGCTATTAAAAGGCCCTGTTAGCGTTGAAATGGTTGCTGAGGTTCTAAATGAACACCCGGATAATACAAAAGCACTTGTAGACACATATTCAAAATGGTTTAATTCACCAGAGCCAGGAAAGTATGTTTTATATCACGACCGCTTAAGGACATACTTACTTCAAAAGCTTAGTAATCATGAGGTCCAAGATTTAAATGAAACATTAATAAGCTATTTAGAGAATGCACTCAATAGCGAAGATTTAAAAGAAGCAGAGTCATACGCATTAGAGCACTTAAGTACTCACATGCTTATTGAATCACAAATGGGTAATAATTATGAGAGATTACATGAGTTTGTGAATCAGGAAGATCTATGGAAAAGTCAGATAATCACATCAAATGAATATAAGTGGAGTCAAAGATCTGTACAATACGGCATAAAAGAGGGGGCAAGGCGCCGAGATGATAATAGGTGTCTTGAATCATCCATAAATAAATTTAAATTAAGAAGAATAGAGTTAGAGGAGTTTAATAGGCTTTTTAATTTTATAGAAAAAGGGCAATATGAAATTGTAATTAATAGGCTAGATGATCTGAATGAAAATTTTAAATTTAAAATATGTGTAGTGATACTATTTGAAATTTTGATTGGTTCCTTTTCAAAAAATAAAATTGATGACAATTTCGTCAAGCAGATTGTTTCAATTTTGAAATTAGTTAAGGACGACAATAAGAATTCTTACAATTGGGTTGATTTTTTTCCTGTGAGCTTCATGTTTAAAATTCATGTTCTACTTAAACAAGTTGGAATCGATACTTTATTTTTATGGATTGACGAAGAAATTGATTTTAAAAAAATTATAAATCACGACTATGGAGACATGACTTCAAAAAAAATGTGGTTTTCAGAACTAATTGAGATTATTGACACAAAACCTATATCCGATGCACATCATGTAGCTTATGTCGAATTAATTAAGTTTAAAATAAAGAACGGCTTTTATGAATATGCTAAACAAGATGTTGAAACCATATCAGTCTCAATAATTCCATCTCTAAATGATTCTAAAAACATAGAAAAACTAATTGAAAAATATTTAAAATCTTATAAAGAGATATTTAATTGTTTTGATAAAAATTTATTTAAACATGAAGTTTTAAAAAGTATTTTCTTTAATAACCTTTTTGATAAATTGAATTTTAACAAAAGTATTGAAGAAACATTAAATGAATTTAGTTTTTTGATAAAAAAAACGCATGAATTTGAATGTTTAGATGATTTTCTAATTAATTATATTGAAGATAAACTTCTTAAGTCATTTTCATTAGAAAATATTTCTTCAGATTTAGTTAAAAAAATTAAAAGTGAGATTTCAGTCTTATTATTTAATATTAAAAGCTATGAAAAATCATACGATTTTTTTGATGAATTAAAACTTCCTGTAAAATACCTAAATATTAATGATAATATTAATTTCAATATAATAATTAAAAAAAAGTGCACGAAATTTATTGATGAATTTATTTCATCAATACATCATAGATCTTTTGAAGATGTATTGCAATTATTTTATTCAATTTTGGATGTAGATAATTTTGATTCATATAATTCGTTATTTAAACAATTTTTGGTTGAAAAATTTGAATTAGAAAAATCTAAATTTTCTATAAGAGATACTTATGATTTGTTTAAAAAACTTAATATTAGTCTAGAACTAAAGTCCCTTAATACAATAGTTGTAAAAGAACTGATAGACAAATTGCATTCAGAAAAAAAATATGAAATAGATTTAGGCCAAGAGCATTGGAATGAGGAAGATCAGAAAGTACCTTACCCTGAACCAAGAGGTGTTATACTTGATGAATTGTCGAATTATTATGCTGAACAAGGTGAAATTGACCTTGCAATTAAAATGATTAATCAATTCAATTTAAATAAGGAGTTTTCGCCAGACATCATTGAATCACCTATAACCAATTTGATTGGTAAAGTATTCTTAAATGTAGATTGTGAATCAACTTATTCCAAAGTTAAAAAATTCATCAAATCAAACTCAAATCAAACAAGAATCAATTTAAATAAAAATTTATTAGAAGAATTAACAGTTTTTAAATTATATCCAAAAGAAAAAATTTCTGATGATTTACAATATTCAATAATTAACAATGAAATTGAAAAATTTATTGAATACAACTTCATAACATATGAATCAGAGTTTAATAAAGTAATTGTTGATAATAATCTAATTAATAATCTTGAAAAGTTTTCATATTCAAAAACCTTTTATGGATTAATTTCATCAATTCCCAAGGATACAGGAGTAACATCTGAAATTAACGCTTATGAGCTTTCTGAATTATTGATTAGTATTGATATGTTGGGTAGTGTTGAAAATATTATTGATAAGACAACAAGTCCCATTTACAAATATTATATATCGATGATATTAATAAAATCTTTGATAAATCAAGGCGACTCAATCAAAGCAATTGATATAGCTTCAAATTTTGATTCAATAATATTTAAGAAAAATCTACTTCAAATATGTTACATTCAATGCAAAAAAAATGATATTGGAAAATATTATTTTGAAATAATTGACAAACTAATAAGTCTCGCTAAATCAAATCAATCGAAAAATCTTTTTTTATGTTCAATCTACGATACATTAATCTTTTTTGGCGATTCAGGTGATACTGAATATTTTTTAAAAAATATAGACTCTAATGAAAAAGCAAAAATTGATACAAATAAAGTTGTAAATAAGATTAATGTTTTTATCATTGATAATCAAATTTTAGAATCTAAAATTGATGATGGATATAAAATTAATATTGGCAAAATCAATACTATTTTTTCAGAACTTGAAATTGATGAAAAGATTAAACAATTCGATAAAGAACTTTATTCATTTCAGCCTACTGAAGAAAGTCTTAAAAACGGATTAGAGTTATTGTTGTACTTCTATCACAATGAGAGTGATAGGTTTGAAACCTTTTTAGAGGAAATAATCTCATTTGTTTTTAAAGATAACACAGGTTGGTACTATTATTCACAAATTATACACGATATAGTTGATTTAATAATTATTGACGATTTAAATAATTTTTTAAAACTTGAAAATTTATGTAAAATCGCTTTTTTAATCGAAGACCATGAATTAAGATCATCTAGTTTCTTTAAAATCTTCCAAAAGTTTTCTAAATCGTTCATTAATTTTGAAGAAATATCAGATTATGATTTAGTAATTGATTTTCTGATTGAATCTGATAGTAATTTATCTAAATCTGAAATTTTTGATATCATTATTAAGTTTAGAGAGTTAGAAGAATCCTATACTAAAAAATTGCTTCAAAGCATTGATTTTAGTCTTGAAGAATCAAAAAAGATATTAGAGCGTGTTTGTGATAGTGATAAAATGAGCATATCTAGATTAATATTTGAAAATGAGTTTATAAGAAATAAATGTACCCACAAAGATTTAATATTATTTATCACTGATGCCGAAAGTGAAATTGTTAATAATAAATTAGATTTTATATCAACCAACTATAATTTAAAAGAGTCATCAATTAATAATTCAAGATTTCTTTTGTTAAAAGACTTATTGATTAAAAATAATCTTTACTCTGGTGATTTGAAGGAGAAATTAATAGCAGAGCTGATAAAAAATGATCAAAGTATCAACGAATATGAGATTATCTCTAAAAATTATAATATAAGTAATTTGAACAGTGCTCTATCAAAAATCTCAATATTATTAGCACGAGTTGAGAAATATGATAAGTCAATTCATCTTTTAAATATGATGGCTAATGATGAATCTAATTGGATACTGACTGATGGTGGTGTAGATGAACCATTTACAGTTGAATCTGCTCAAGATGCTTTAGGAACTGGTCATGACAAGGAGGTTTCAGTATTAAAGACAATAACTTCTGAAAAAATTTGTAAAGAATTACTTAAAACCAATAATATAAATAAAGCCATAGATGTCGCCAATAATATTGAGATTATAGTAAATAGAATATATTTATTTTCTGATTTAATCGATGAGTATTTAAAATATTCTAAAAATCAATCATGTTTTTCTATTAAAGATTTTAAAAATCTGATTCTTAATAAGTCAAAAGCATATTATTATGATTTCAACCTTGGACCAGTAGATTATCACATAATTTTAAATGAGTATTCGCATAAGGTTTGTAACAATATTATAGGCTTAATTAAAAATGACAAATCTTATATTGATATTATAAACAAATTATCAATCAATCAACCGATATATATTCATGATATTTATGCAAAAATTCCTTTGAGCTTTGATAACGTTAATGATTTTTTTAATGATAATAAGTTGTCAGACTTATCAGATTATGAAAATTCATATTACTTTAATAAGGGAATAAACTTAGCTGATTCATCTCTAGAATTTCACGAGTATGAAATGATTTCAACTTCTAAATCATATTTTAATAGTTCATTAAAAATATATATTGCTTTAAAAAGTTTGAAGACACACAGGTTGGAATCTATTAATTTATTTGCAGAGTTATCATTTAAATTATTTTTATTGAGCGAAAAACTTGACTTCAAATTATCTAAAGTTAAGATGGAAGATGTAATCAATTGGTTAATTGATATTAAAAATGCGGACAATAATAATTATTGGTCAAAAAACTTTATAGGCTGCAGTAGAAAAGATTTTTTCATTTCAAAGGAAAAGGCATTGAATTCTATTACTACCCAAATTTTAAATTATTTTTTAGAATCAAATGATTCAGAAAACTTTTTAAATATAATGGAATCATACTTTATAAATGACAAAAATGAAACTTTAGAGATGTTAAACAAAAGAAAACATCTTAGATTTGATAGAATAAAAAGACTAACAGAAATTAAAGCTCCTGAAATTATTCTATTGAATGAGCAGAAGTTAATTGACGAAGCAATTTCTGGAATTGTTACTATGAAGTGTAACATTTTAAATGAATTAATAAACAATAAATCATCTAAAATATATAATGAAATTATTAAAGATTTAATTCATGAGGTTTCTTTAGGATATGATCTTGATATTAAGTTATCTAATAATTATGAATTAGCTAAATTGTTGATTAATTTAAACAATCAAGACGATTATTATTTTAGTGAATTATTGAAAATTTCTGAAAAACTAAAATTAAAAGATTATGAAAAGCTTTGTGTCTTTTCTTTAGAAATACTACCTCCAAATAAAGTTATTTCATTCTTGAAAATTAATGAACAGGTAATTGACAATGAATTATTTATCAAAAACAATATTAAAAAAATTGAAAAATGTTTTGAAAAAGATAAATATTCATTTTTATCAAATTTTCATTTAAATCAGACCGTTTGTAATTATTTTATTTCAAATTCTTTCAAAATAAAATTCAATGCAAAAAAGGAATTATCATCATTTGATAAACTTTTTGAAACTAAATTATATAAAGAACTGAATGATGTTATTTCAGAAACCTAGTTGAAAAGCCAAAAAATTTAATTAAAACGAGGTGTCTCAGGATAAGGAACAAATGAATCCAAAAGAAGATATAAACTATCTTTTACAAGTAATGAGATAGATATAATAATTGTAGCAGTTAATATCGAAACAGCTATATTATTTTTACTTATTTCCTCAAACTCATTTATGTTTTTTGTCATTATTGTAAAAAGCTTTACAGATAAGAAATTGATAAGACTTATAGTAATTATAACAATCAACAAAAATAAAAATGTGTATTTGAATCCATCAATTATTATAGACCCATCGTACTCAGGTTTATCAGAAATCATTCTTAATGAATTTAATATAGGTGCTTTGATTCCAGAAATTAAATAAGCTACTGAAAACAAAATAGAGGCGCTAAAAATAGAAAATGAAATATTATCAAGTTTGATATTATATTTTCTCCTCACAAGTCTATCGATTAATTTGTAGGTTACAAATAATAATAAGACTCCAATGATTATTGAGATTCCAATTTCAGCTATTGAGTAATAAAATAATTCTGTATTCATTTTTTTTAATTTAATTTATAATGCAACATACCATAAACCCATATTTGATGTACTAGGAGGTATGTCACCTAGTTGCCAGTTGATACTTGTTGTTTCCCATGTGTAATATCTTTTCCCAAGGTGTCTTTTATAAGAGCCTCTCCAAGGGATATTAACTCCAATTATTGAATGGCCATAGAAATCGCTGTTAAGGATTTTAGTGTCATATTTATATCGATTTAAGACAGTATATAGAAATATAGTTCTTGTGTCGCAATCTCCTTTAAAATAATTAATAAACTCAGTAGGCGTGTAGATACCTCCATACACATTCCCATCGCATTCAGTTCCGTCATCAATCATTTCTTTAATAGATTTATCATTGATATATGCCTTAGCGCAGCTTTCGGTAGTTAATAAATTATATGGAATATTTTGAACAAATGTTACTATGACATCTGCAAATTCTTGCCTCGTTAAAACTTTGGTTCTGTATATTTCATCGAATAATTTGTAAACAGAATTGATTTTTATTTTATCGTGATCTATGATTTCTTTATAGAATTCTCCCCAAGTGCTCGCATTGCTATACTTTTTATTAATCCTAGATTTTATAACGTCGTTAGTATTAACATTAACAATACCACTGTAGGCTCTTGAATTATTGTCATTCCAGTAATGAAAGTGTGCTGCAAGGTTTTCAATATCACTTTTTATATTTTCCTTTATTTCTTGTTTTTTGGAAGGTGTTGAATCAGAACTTAAATTTCCTATAAAACTAAAAGTAGATACTATGATTGAAAGCAAAGTTAGTGTCAGAAATACTGACACTACTCTTAAAGCTATGTTTTTTAAAAAATTCAACATCACACAAAGTTAGTTATAATTTAATGAAAACAGTTTAATTTTCAAGTAGATTGACAGCCTCCATGCAAGCTTTCAAATCAATACTTAATTCAGGATTTTCTTTAATTTCTGACATATCATTTAGAAATGAAGCAATATCTGTAAATCCTTTTTTAACAATATCCTTAATTTCCTCGTCGTTCATAATATTAGCTTGAATTAAGTACTTTTCAACCGAATAATCATTTCTGATTGCCCAGGTAAATTCACTGTAAATCCTTTGCATATTTGGCATGTCATCTAAATAAGCCTTTAAGCCATTAATGTCTCTTTTGTAAAGAGAATGACCTAGCACTTCTTCCTTAGCTGGAAGGTCATTATTTCTCTCATAGTTATCTGCTTTATTTTTTGAACTACTTTTAAAAATATCAAATATGCTCATCTATTTTTTTTTCAAATTAAGACTTTAATAGTAATTACACAAATTCATCCTTGTTTCACTATTGCTTCACTGATTTTTAATTTAAAGCGGTAAAACATATAAACTAAGAAGGAGAGTAGTAGTCGGTTTAGTTCCTAGTGCGATCACAAATATAATTTTGATTTATTTTAATTCCCTGCGTTTCTCTCTGAAACGCAGGGTTTTTTGTTTCTTTTAAGTCCGTTTATAGTCATTTGTTTTCACCTTTTTGTTTCACTATTGTTTCACCTAGTCAAAAAAATGTTTCACCTACTTTTTACAGGTGATAATTCTGTTCCACTTTTACCTCTCTTGCTTCT
>Ga0206129_10003244_pt1 | contig 19060 bp, 22 predicted proteins | sample Helgoland_Spring_8_FD_148616 | JGI IMG/M metagenome (GOLD analysis project Ga0206129, IMG submission 148616) | Pelagic subsurface seawater microbial communities from Kabeltonne, Helgoland, North Sea - Helgoland_Spring_Bloom_20160502_2 | ecosystem: Environmental > Aquatic > Marine > Epipelagic ...
AACTAAACGATTTAAAGAAATAAAAGATAAATTTTTTAAAATAAAAACAGCGAAAATTGTACCGAGGGGAACTATTACAACCAGGGAAATCGATAGTGTAGCATTAGAAGTCATTGTACCCGAAGCAAGCATAGTATGAAGCGGAAACGTGAAACGATCCATCGGTGTCACCTATGTTCGTATACATGTAACAAAAAATTTTCCTTAAAATCACATTTGGCGTTCAAACATGATATAGGCGTTGTATGGCACCAATGTCACATGTGTGATTCCAAATTTAAGACAAAGACACATTTAAAAAGACACTTGGCACAAAAACATGATATTGGCATAGTCTGGCACCAATGTCACATGTGTGATTCCAAATTTAAACAAAAAATAGGTTTAAAAAGACACTTGGCACAAAAACATGATATTGGTGTTGTATGGCACCATTGTCACCTATGTGATTTCAAATTTAAACAAAATGCACACTTAAAAACACATTTGGCGGATACCCATGACATCGGTGTTGTCTGGCACCAGTGTGACCATTGCACGTACAAATGTAAACAAAAGGGTAACTTAAAACAACACCTGGCGTTGACGCATGGTATCGGAGTCACATGGTTCAAGTGTGACCATTGCACGTACAAAACCAAACAAAACGCACACTTAAAATTACACCATGCACATATCCACGATATCGGTAACAAATTTTGTGATATCTGTTACGAAACCGTTGGCAAAGTTCGTTCTATCAAAGGCGCAAAAGTATGTAGGTCATGTTGTGATTCGTATGGGATCCGTAAGGAACGAATCGAACTCAAATACATCAAAGCATTAAAAAATAAGTTTCCATATCATATGGAGCATGATATCCGTGTTCAGGGAGACATGTGTCTACGTTATAGACCAGACGCGATGTGGTTGGACCCGCATCTAAAGTGTCATATACATTTTGAACTAGACGAGCATCAGCATCTTTGGAAGAATGGATCATACGATTGCGATGAGAAAAGAATTTCGGACATATACGACGAGTTTAAAACCAATGTACCGGAACACTATGTGGTCGTACGATTAAACCCGGACAGTGAATTGGGTCGTACGGCGGTCTTCAAAGATCGTTTGAACCACCTGGTAGAGATCTTAGAACGTGTGAAGACCTCTCCACCGAAGGAAAAGATATCGATCATCTACATGTACTATGACAAAACAAACCATAGAATCGCGAAGAACTTACCAAAATATTTACTCGACGAAAATAATAAGTATTATTGATTATAAATATATTGTATCTACTGAACATATGAAACGCTCTAGGATAAACCCCAAAGCTTACTACGAAAACTATACTAGTTTGGGCACATCTCGAATGGAAATAAAAGTCAACGACGAGGTGAATATCATGATCAAGCAGAAACCAATGATGTGGTCGAAGGAGATGTACGCTGTTGTAAAGATCGAAGCCCCGATGTACGTCTATTTAGACACTATGGAGGACGTGAAACTCCAGGTGGGAAACTATTACATGTTCCAAAGCGAAGAAATATATCTGATTAAAGCCAAAGATAACTTTTTTGGCTTTAAAGCTGTAAGTATCGAATCCGGAGATACACTATTCATCCGGAACGCCGACGAAAAAGAATTCGCTCACGTGATTAAGATACGAGCAGATAAGCTTAGACTTCAGGAACGGCGTAGGAGAACGTCCCAGGGTACTAGAGTGTTTCGTAAAAGTTTTAAATTTTAAAAAAATGTGAATAAAGTTACTTGTTTTTTCTTCTTCTTTACAGATTTGTGTTCCACGTCCGATTCCACCTTCTTACGTTTCGTCACCCATGATTTAAAGATGCCAGTTGTTTGTGGGTTGCATATCTGTTTGCAAAGGAACAGTGTTTTTGGATTGTCACACAACTTCTCCAAAATGCGTGTCATCGGTGGGATCATTTGTTTTTCTCTATAGTATTCTCTATCTACAACAAATTTCCCCGAAGTAATTTCCTCCGGTAAGACCGCATTCTCTGACATTTTATGAGACGTTCCACATGCAATCACATACGGTACTCTGTCACCCGCAACAAATCCATGCTGTTCTCCGCGTTCTTTGTTTATCCGCATTGCCAGATTCACGTGCGCCGCTTTCGCTTTGTACTCTTCTGGTGACCTGGACAATTTCTTTGACATAGTTAATAACTCCAATGGTATCTTGTTCATTGCCAAATCTTGCATCGCTTTGGAAACCACGTTACATGCTTTTTCTATGTCCATCGTATTCATTAGAACCGTCAACATCTCCTTCTGTGTTTTCACCAATAGAGGACAAAAATCACGCCTAACACACTCAACACCTTTCATATCGATCTTAACATGTCCCTCTTCAAATTTTTTCCCACAGTAACGTTTCTTTTTTAATAACATAAATGGTAGATACACCTTTTCAAATTCCAGTTCGACGGGTCTTAGAAAATGAGAATCAACGTATTCACCCATTTCTATGCCAATTTCCTCTGCTCGTTTCACGGTCGCCTCCGGGGTCGGACCATCGCACAAGGATCGTGGGAGGTGACAGAAGACCGAATCCGTGTCCCCGTATATACACCGGACACCGTGTTCTTTACCCCATACTGGATGGTTCTCAATTAGATCCTGTGTTTTCAATGTCAATCCTCGACCATATTTGGTGACGGATTCCGCTATGCGTTTGTCCGGTAACATGCCAACAGTTGCTCCGGTAAACCCGTAAATAGAGTTCATACAAACCTTCAGACCCAATTGACGTCCATTCGCGATCTTATATTGAACCGTGTCCGGATGAAATTGTTTCATTTCTTTTTTTACGCGTTTCCGCTCGTCCCATAAAGACTCTAGAATTTCGGGTAGAATGCCTTGCCGCGTTTCTTTGGTTGCAAAGATAACATTGTCATCGTAATTTATGTTGGTTTGCATGCGCCCGTCTTTCCAACTGTAGTCAGGGACTGTTCGAACATCCTTGTCTTCTTTCCAGTCCATTCGTAACATCTTTTCGCGTGATATGATTGTTTCGTAGGACATGTTCAAACAAATCATGATGGAAGGATATAAAGATGCGAAATCCAATGTCGCGATTGCTTCTTTGTAAAATTTTGGTTTTGGTTCAAGAACGACTGCCCCTTTAAACCCTTGTGAGATTTCTTCCCGAATGACTTTACTGCCACATAATTGGTTTTTTTCAACGTTTAACTGATTGATACGTCTATATTTTTGGGTTTTTTCACGTCTTGGGATAAAGTACGGTGGATCTCGCTTCTTACAGTACCGTAACATGAGAGATATCGTTCGTATGCCTTGACCTCTATTGAGAACATCGTTTAATGATATACCGGTAACACATGACAACTGAAACGATACAAACAACTTGTTCAGTTTATCCATGATTCGACGTGTTAACCATGCGTCTTTAACACAGTATTGTGCCAACTCGATTCTGCCTTCACGCGTATGAAATTTCGGATGAATTTCATTGTAGTCCATTGGGTATTTCGCTGTACCTAAAAACTGTTTCGCAACTTCGTCCAATTTATAGGAACTTAAGTTATGGTTCTTTTTCATGACTTGATACCCGTCGTGGTCGATTCGTCCGGGAATGTACAGACGTTTGGTAACGTTTTTACCTGCTTGGTTGCTCTGGAACACGGTTTCTTTGATCTTTGATTCTGTATTGAGTAGACGCCCCCAGGTTGGATATCCCTGTGGATCCCATGGTCTGCTATTTCTATTTGGTTTAAAATCAATCAATTTATGGTACCTGTTAAACAGATAAGGGTGATCGAACCACGCTGTATTGTACCCTTCAAGTATGTCAATGTCTTGTTCGACTATGAACGAATTGAACGACTTTAACATGGTCAGTTCATCGTCAAAGTGGTACACTACAATGTCTTCAGTAGTGTATTCATCCGTTGGTGTTTCCAGTGCTGGTAATGTCTCGATAGACGTCTGAGACGCCTCAGGGTTTAAAATCCATACGTATTTTTCAATGGTATCTCTACACTGGAGTGTCGCGCCTATGGTACAGACAGGATCCTCTGACGCCTCTGGGAAGTTGAATTTTCCGTTGCCTCTAGGATGTGGTACCGACTCAATGTCGTAACATAATATTTTCCACGGTGCTACGTCGTTGCATTCAATCTGACGATGGGTTCGCTGGTCTCCTTTGATCTCAATATCACACGATGTAATTTTATTGTCTGCTTTATCGCCTTCGATTTCCATCCATGAACACGAATAGATATTCTTATGAATGAGGTACTGGAGTGGGTAATCGACCTGATCGTTGTACAGTGTAAACGTCCGTTTGTCTGGAAAGAGGTACTGCTGCTTAATTTTTTCATCTATTTTGTCGTACATCTCGTAAGACCCCGTGGTCAGTATATCTTTAATAAGGTATAACTGTGACGTATCCTTTGCAAATATTTGGACAAATCGCGCTGGTCCGCTTTCGTCAAAGTCGCATATGTCCTGCCCGTGAATCATTTTACCGGTGATACCTTGTTTATGATTCGCATCTTTTTGCTGTCGTTGACTACCCGCGAAATGGTTGTTCCTACTGCATCGTGCCTCCCCGACTCCGACGTTGAGACGGTGTATAATGGTCTTATCCCCGGTCCTTACACACAATGAAGGTTTAAAACCGAAAATTCGAACCGCGATGCTTTTTCCTTCAAGGGTGCGTCCAAACAGGACGATTTGGTTCTTACCAACTTTTTGTGAGTCTATGTGTTGAAAACGGTACTTCATCTTGAGATATAAATCACGTTATATAAATAAACCAATTTTATATTGTCACCAACTTTTATGATAACCTGGTTTTGGTCCATAGCGGTATTTCTCTTTTTGGGCATAGGGTCCTTAGGAGGGTCCATACTGTTGGACCTACCGGTACAGCAAAGGCTCTCTGTTGTAGTGCTATTTGTATGCGCTGGTATATCGACTATGTTTGCTAATTGTGGAATGCAATTCAGATGTCCTATGAAAACAGTACGAAATATTTTTGTAGAAGTATTGCGGTGGGTAATGTTATATATATTAATAAATCATATGTATACTATGTACTCGTTCGTGGTATTTTGTACCATCCTGTGGTTCTGGACTGTACTAGAGTCTGCCCAGCCATGCTATTCGATATACGACCGAAATACGTATTACGATTAAATGATGTTACGTCCAATAATCAAACCAAAGAAGTAAACTACGATACCGAACGATATGGCATTGATCGCACGCCCGTCGTCTACGGTCTCTCCTAGTTGCATGCCTGCTAAAATCAGGATACTAGACGAAACTAAGTTAAGTACCAGAGGGAGCTGGTTCAACGATGCCAATTCAATACTGGAAGGATCACATCCGTCCAAAAAGACACGCGCTACCAAATTTTTAAGGCTAAACACTTTGTCCAACAAGAACGTCACTAGCTTCAAACCGGCATGGATGATTAGCAAGCTCAAAGCCGCATGCTGAATCCTTAGGTTTTCGTCATTACGTTTTCCTGCTTTGCCGTCCATTTCACTGGTAGCTTGCATGATAGCTCCAAAGGCGCCCATAGCGTAGCACGAGTTTGCCAGAATAAGTCGGTTGAATCTGGCTCCATTTTTGGAAGTTCGTTCACCTGGTTCGTCGCACTGGACCGCAAGGACATCTTCCAGTCCGCCCAAATCATCGAATACATCTGCCACACGCAAAGCACCTGCCAGAAGTACAATGGTAAGCGTCAAGCCGATGTCTTCCTTTGGTCGGATTTTGAGTCCTAGGGACATCGCTGTCAACAGGACAAGAAGGGTACTCAGAAGATTTCGAAGTACAATTTCAAGGTCGGACTGTTCCCTAGGCTTTGAAAATAGAACAAAGTACGATAGGAAAAGGGCATGAACCGCGTGAAGCCCGGCACAGATGCCTCCAATTCCAGAAGCAAATTGGTCTACGTTCAACTGTCCTACGTCATTGTCAATGTAATGAATCAATAAAAGAATACACAAGGTCGCGGATAGAGCTAAGTTTAGTATAGGTTTCGATACAATTTTAGCAATTACGTCCATTTATCACACAGATACAATACTTATATACTTTATCTTTTTAAATTAAAGTATAAATATTTTATGTACAATTGTATAATGCGAGCCGTTACATGGAGAAGGCGATTGATAGGTGATCGAAAACTCTTGACAAAGCTTCGCAATAGTGAGTTGGTCGCACCAGATTATATCCGTGAACTTAAAGTAATTGACGACGATTTGGTACGAACGTTCCCACAGGACACGTGGTTCAACGACCATCACGACAAAATTAAGCTCATTCTATCGTGCTACGCCGAACAAAACCCTAGCATGGGATATGCTCAGGGTATGTGTTTCATTGTCTTTCCGTTGTATCGTGTCTATTACAACGATTGTCCGGAGCACGCGGCAGTGGACACGTTCTTTAGCTTACATACGATCATGCACTTTCTACGTCCACTCTACCCACGAAGCAAAATAGATGTAAACATCCGGTCGTATTTGACCACGGCTTCCTCTATCATCAGAATCAAACTGCTGAGCGACCATATAGGCTTGGCAACGCGTCTCCGGAACAGCGAATATATACAGTTGCTCCTTATTAAGTCTGGACCGTCGTTGTTCGCCAATTGGTTTGATTTGTCCGACACGGTAACGCTGTGGGACTACATCTTCCATGGGGATCTATTCGAGAACCTGATGCACGTCATTTGTGCAATGTTGGTGGTAAACAAGGAAATATACATGGGGTTCTCGTATGAAAAAATTCTTGAAATCATCCAGGTCAAAGACTTCTACCGGGTCTCTTCACTCGTTTCCTGCGCGCGGACTTTTCAACGCTGATTTCCGTGTCGCACACTGGACAGTTGCGTTTTATTCCCATCCAATGCTTTATACAGTCGTAACAAAACGTGTGATCGCAGATTACAGTGGTGGGTTTGGTACACTCTTCCAAACATATAGGGCAATTGTCGTTAGTTCGTTGACGCTTTCTAGACATTTTTCGCAACGCTCGACGCTCCGTCTTGTCCAACGGCGTGCATTCCCGTGGCTTCCATTCGGCTCTAATGCACGCGGTTTTCACAGCTTCTTCGTCTGTTACGTAAAATGCCATGCATAGATCTTTCGTTTCTTCTACTGGACCAACACGGTCATTCATGTGTTTTTGGATATCTGGTTCCGGTTGAATGTAACCGAATTCTTCTAGCACAGGCATGATGTACGCGCGTAATATACGCTTACCGATCATAACAGGCATGTCTATGGGTATTTTACATGTGACTATGCAGCAGTGCATATACCAGTGTGTGTCTACCTTTTATACTATATATATATAACATGTTTAATATATATGTTGGCGCTGCTTTACCTCTATCTATGGGCGTTTGGACTCTTCCTGTGGATATTCTTGCTACCAATCAGTGTCATTGGTCTGCTGCTGTCCGTGCCGTTCTTTGTCACGACCTTCCCGTTGTACCTGTTGATTACGGCTTACCTGTACTATTGCGTAGGTCATGTTCCCCGCTCATCCATCCGGGACATCCTCTCCGACGCCCCGTTCCATTTATGGTTCGGAAAGATAAATGTTCCCGTTCCCAAAGAAAGACACCTGATATGTTGTCACCCTCACGGCATGATATGCACCACCGCACTGTTCGGAATACACTTCAGAAACGATACATACGTAGCTGTAACGCCGGTCCTGTTCTCCGTGCCCGTAATTGGTTGGGTAGCAAAGCATCTAGGCGCCATTCCCGCCACGTACGACGACATCCTTGTCGCTCTAAAGACCAAATCCGTCGTTTTGTTACCGGGCGGTGTACCGGAAATAGTGAGCGATAGCCATTATACGAAGCGTTTCGGCTTCTTATCGTGTGCAAAGCAAGCGAATGTGCCTATTTTAAGGGTGGTGAACCGGACCAAATACTACGATACGATACGTATCCCATGTTTAAAGGAGCGAATGTTCATTGCTAAAAAGTTCGACATTCCCATAGTTTTCCCATGGATCTTTGGTTGGTATGGTACATGGATACCAAAACGAAGGACTATTGAACCAGAAATAAGTACATTTCATGTAAAGGAGAGTCTCGAGATAGAAAATAAACGGTATTTTAAATTCACAGTATAAATACATGTATATCTAAAATAAATGTCTACTGTCTCTAACTTTGTCTACCGAAAAGCATGCGACGATTTCCTCAAACTTGCACCGGAAATTCAAGAACAGAACAACGTTGTCAAACAACTTCGCAAAGAACAAAAAGCAAACATCGACATTATTAAGAAGCACATGGTCGAAAACGACCTCACGTCCGTGTCCGTAGGCGGGTTTACGTTTGAACGGGAAGAAGTCGAACGGTGTTCCTTTACGGAAAAGAACTTGGAGGAATTCTTAGAGGACCCGTCGATTTTGGATAGTTACCGCGAGGTGTATTCAAACAAGGGAGAAAAGTTCAAGTTGAACCGTCCAAAGAAACGAAGGAAGGACACATAAGTATAAATATGAATTAAATATAAGTATATGGAACTATTAAAACTTATTAAAGCAGATCATCTAGATAGCGGCGATCACGTCCGTAAACTTCTGAAGAACAGACACCTAAAAACACAAGACGCGTGCGAGGCATTTCAATTGGCAGCGGGGTTGAACCGGGTAAATTGCATGAGAGAGGTATACAAATACTTTAAAGCGATCGATCGACCAGGGAAGAAGGAAATGACAGCGTTACACTACGCCGCCAAGTACAACGCCATCCGAGCAGCAAAGTACCTGCTAAAATTAGGGTCCTATGTAAACACACAGGATATATACGGCAACACACCATTGAAGCTGGCGTTGACACGTGGACATGTCAGTATGGCAAAGGTCCTTATACATGCCGGAGGCACCGGAGGCGGAACCGGAGTGAGCTTACCCGAAAGCTCAAATTTAAAAAGTTTAAAACTGTAAACTATATATGTTATTCGTGTTTATACCAAAATGACTCTACAACCTTCGCGTTTATTCCGTTCTATAAACTCTGAAAAATGGTGGAATGCGAAACTGTACATGGATGATGAAAAACTTGACCGAACAATTGTACATTGTCACACGAAATACAAATTGGGACACTGGGACACCGAAGTTGAAGAGGTGACGTTGTTCGCACTCTTTCGTCAAGACGATCAATTGTTGGGGGTGACAACACGTGTCCCACCAGGTCTCAAACTTACCAACGAGGGGTATTTGGATTATATCATGGAACATAGGGACCAATGGGACAACGAGCAATTATTTCCCGTATAAATATATGTATATAATTATCTATATGACTAAATCCAATCTAAATAAACTATTATCAAGTACCCGGAAACGAACTGTGTGCATAAAAGAAGACACAGACATGCGCATTGCGTTTGACACCGAAACGATTCAAAACCTACTTATCGGACGCATTAAACGTGCGGATACGAAGTTTGTGATGGGCTGTGCCGCGTGGTTTACCAATACAAAAATTATTCGCGCATTGTCTACTCTGAGGGGGGTCTCTATTATATGTACCAGGGATAAGGTCGCACGGACAAAGAGTTCAAAGGCGAAATATAAAAGTCTACCAAAGCACGACGGCATTCCAACGATACGTCTACTGGGATGTGGACGAGGAAGGTCCGCCTCTTTGATGCACCACAAGTTCCTAGTAGGCATGGACGAATCACAGGCTCCGATATGGGTAAGTACGGGATCGTTCAATCTGACGGAGAGCGCGACGAACAACATAGAGAATCTGATGATAATAGAGAATAGAGCGGTCGCAATGACCTTTTTACAAGAGTTTCAACGGTTATATAAGTTATCTAAACCTTTACAATTATGACCACAATCCACGCTGCTTTAACGCGATCAGACTCAACCTGCCGCCAGTGTTGCTAACGGAGTCAACGGAGTCAACGAAGTAGGAGGTATGTAAGTAGGTCGCCTGTGTCTTCGCCATGTTGTATACCATCCGGTCCACCGAATCGTCGTCCGTCCCGAGACGTTCCGATAGGTCGCACGCCCACTCGTACAGGTCTTCAATCAGTGCATCGTCGGTAGTGTACTGACTGTAGTCGCCACATGTTTTCTCTACGTAAATGTAACCGAATAGATCGTTCGATGTGACCCATTTGTCCACCCATTGGGAATTGAGACGGGGGAGGAATTGCTCCAGGACCCGAAAAATCTGTTCGTCCGTCAACGGTACAGTTTCTTCTTCTGAACTAGAATCCGTAGATTCGTAGAACTTGTCGTTGTATGTATCACGTGAATATTTCTTGCGAGTCATTATGATTTATGATATATGTGGTTTATGATGTGGTTTATGATGTGGTTTACAGATTTAATTATATATATAATTCTTTATTTATATTATACAATGGGGAATGTTTCGTCCATCGACGCAAAGGACTTACACTTAAAGGACCCCGGTAAGGACCTCATACAACAGAATACTACAATAGGAGAGAATAAAATACCTATTCAATGCTATGCCGTGCGTGGAAGACATAAGGTCCTTTTCGACTACCTCATCGCAAACGTAACATTCAATGTATACGACGCACAGGGTGATACGCCCTTACACTACGCCGCATCCCTTAGTAGTAGCTATTATATGAAGAAAATACTACAAGTGTTGAATACGCAATACCCTAATCAGATGTTGAGGACTCCACTATTGGTAGCAGTGTTGCACCATCGCTACGATTATATCCGCCCTCTACGGTTTGCAATGTACGATTACGACAAATCTGGCTATGGACCGATACATTACGCTATACAGCAACGGGATAAGCGAATGATTAAATTATTGATATCCCTGTCGCCTCCCTTGCCGAAGCATTGGGTCTTTACGATGTGCACACCTAAAGAATACCATCTGAACTACTTTCCAAACGTAGAGAGCTTGCCGCCGCTTTCCATGGCGTTGCAAAATCTAGATTTCGAACTGGTCGATATGTTGGTGCGTTTAGGTGCGGACATCAACGCGGTGTACAACGGTAAGTCTCCCAAGGATCACATGGTGATTATAGGGAGTACCTTGCGATATGGGGGCGTGTTTCCAACCAAAACGTGCACCACAATGGACGTTCAGAGAATGTGGGGGATATTGACCAGGGACACGGATGTACATAGGAATACAGGTGGAGACATGAGTACAGGTCTTTTAAGTGGTGAATATAAATACTTTTAAATTATAAATTTAGTTCTTTCATTTGATTAATTGTTCACCGGTAATCATTTCAAGTGCTCGTCCAAGATGCGCGTAAATCAAGGAAGGGTAGTCCTTATCACGTTTGTCTTCTGACGTTAAGGTGTCTTCTGTACCAGTAAAGGTTCGAAACCGACTGGAGATTCGTCCATCTGTGATACCTATGCTCCAAGATTCGAGACCTGAGTGTCCATCTGCCCCAAAGAAACGTAAAGTCGGTAACCGTCGAGTAAAAGTCTTGATAAAGAAATCATAAAGAGTACATGTTGTGTATAAATATAAATGAAATATAATATAAATGGAATCTAGCGGTACATCTATAAAAGTTTTGGGTCAGTCCGGCAAGGTTACCATAACCAATGGGGAAAGTATTACTATGGAATTTGATAGTATACAAGAAGTAGACGAAAATGGTAATATAGTGGGCAAAACCGGACCTTTGTCTCAGAAACACAGTATTAACAGTTTTGCCACGCAGAATTTTGAATTTTCTGAGGTAACGACTGAACAATACAATAATGTTTCCACAGATGTATTTTCATTCAATACTCCTATAAATGATATTGGTCGTATGTCCGTAAAAACTTATATAATACGTGAAGAAAATACGGTCTCAACTACGAATGAATCATGGAGTGTATCTGCCGGTGACTTAAAATGGAATATCCTTTTAAGCGATTGGACGTGGTGTACTCCATGTGCCGATGGTATCGGAAAATACATCGATTTGGATATAGTGATAAAAGGTGACAAAGAAGCTACATCGGATGGAAATAAAACATTTCAAGTTGGTAATTCTCAGTTGGACTTATCATCTGAGGTTATAGTAGATGGTACCAATGTTGCAATGCCGGATGGATATCCTAAATTTACAACAAAAGGAAGTAAACAGATATTTTCTTTTCGTTTTCCTAAATTTAGTGATAATATTGAGTATGATCCATTATTTCGATATGGTATTAGTGGAGATTCTACGGACACTGATTTGGGATTAATAATTGGTTTGAGTTCTGCTGCTGTGGTGATTCTAGGTGTTATTTTATATTTTGCACTAAGAAAACCCACTAGTCGCGTTGCTAGACGGTTTACATAATTATATATCTCTACAAGATGTACATAGGAATACCGGTGGAGACATAAGCGGTGAATACAAATACTTTTAAAACTTAAACATCTTATCTCTACCGCCATTAACATTCATAGACTTCTTGCTTCCCTCGTCTATTACATCCAGGTAATCTTCTGGTAACAACACATGGGTATAGTACGGTGTTCCTCCAAAATCTACGACAAACTCTTTGTCTGTATCCCACGCCCATGTTTTCCCACGTGAATACATTTCATGTTGCCTCCGAACTGTTTCGTGCTTTGTTACTTTGTTTTCGCCGGCTTGGTCTCCAGCCGTATGCAACACTGTGCAATCCAGGAGTGCTTTCTGGTAAGACGACTCTCTTAGAATAGCTACGTGACCACCGTCGTACGGACTGAAAACCCTGAATAGCAATGTGCCTCTAGGATACTTCCCATCGACATCGAATCGTTTCATGGTGTGCTTTACGTAATGGTAAATGTACATCCACTCGTCCGAACCACCGTAACCAAACTGAATACCTTCGTTGTGTGGCGAATGCCAGCTACTGTCTTGGTCCGGGTCCTTCCAATCGTTGTATTTTGCATACTCTGGAAAATTAGACGGGTTCAGAAAGGGTAATCGCTGTCCAACGTGGCGTAAAAGCACGGACAGCAAACCTACGCAAACCATACCACCTTCCTTTAGCCTAGGTACATCTTTTTCTGTTAAAAGACCATCATGAGCCCATAGGGGTCCCTTGTCGGCTTTCCAATGTGTCTCTATAGCGCCCCAGCTACCTCGTCCAATACCCAAAAGATGGGTTTCGCCAAATGCTATCATTTTATCTACTATCTCTTCAGCCATTTCATTTGACAATTAACAAAGGTTTATACTAGATTCGATTCGATTCGCCGAAGTAGACGGTTGTTGTCAACTATGTACAGGAACATGAAAAAGTTGCACACGAACAGCAAAAGAGCCAACACAAGGATTCCTAAAGTCACAAAGGGGGACGCGTGCGAAAGGTACTCGGCGAAAGCAATTAACATGTGATTAAAGATTTATTCGATATTTATAAGGCAATATTAGTTTTAACGTCATCTATCAAACAGTCGATGCGCGCCTTCATCGTCACGTCTTTCTCGTAGGTTTTCTGGAGCGCTTGCAATCCTTTTATGGACTCTTCCAGGTGCTTTTTCATGCGCTCCGGTTGCGTCTCCAGAATTTTCTCCGCGTCTTTGTACAAGTCTTTTATCCTGTTGAAATCGCTTTCTCGGTTACTGCCAGTCCACCAACGATGTATGATCTCTTGAATCGTGTTGGACGGGTTTATTTCAAAGTGTGACCTACGAGTGCCCAGCTTCTCAAAGGGTTGTAATTTAGCTAGAATTTTAAGATTGACCCAGGTTGGCTCGTCGTCTTCATTCATGTTTTAAAACATAGACTTTATATTTATAGTTTATTAATCCTCTAGCCCAAACTCCTCATCCTTAAGCTCCTCTACCGTGGGTGGCTTAACATAGCCATGACAATTAAAGGGAATAGAATACCATGCAAGTACGGCGCACAGTGCTAGTCCTATCGCCCCCCACCACCAAGCTTGTACCACGTATCCGACTCCGACGAGGACCACGGATAAATCCAACAGCAGATTCTTCCGACACTGTTCCGCGAACGCTTCTCGACATGATTTATCCACCTGTCGGTACATGTAGCCGTAATACAGACAGTCGCACAACACGCTGACGTTGACGATGGCTATGTTGACCAGTTTGGGCTGGTTGATGGTTGCTATAATGACAGATATGGACAGTCCAGCGCACGCAAATAGACCAAAGTCATTGTCTATCATTTTGTAAATTGCGACGGAAGCAGCCAGGATCATAACGATCCATTCGTATTGTAAACTCGCCAAAAACATGATCATCACGATCAATGTCAGTAGAAACGACCCATACCTCATTTGTAAGAGATCAAATAATATTTATAGTGTACCTACTTTAATCAACGAAAGATTTTCGAATTTGATAAGTTTCTTTGCCTCGTTCACACTGTCGTATGTCACGCTACGAAGAATACTATCGTAATCGTTCAACCGTTTCACTCCAGCCTCTTTCCCATACGTGATCTTGTTCATGTGAATAGCACTCGCCAATGCACCAGGGGCATCGAATTGGACATTGCGTGATCCCAAACTTTCGTTGCGTTGAACATCGATCTGCTCTTCTGTCAAATCGTTGGCTAGCCAGTCCTTTATAACTTCTTCGGTTCGTTTGATACCCTCCGCCAACAAAGAAGGAGCAAACGTACCCGTGATCTCAAAGATTGCACATCCCTTCGCATGCTTCAGGCGACTATTAATACCGTACGTCAATCCGTACTTGTCGCGGACAATGCGCATCAACATGCCGCTGAACCCATTTCCTAGACAAGCTATTGCCAGACTGAGTGCATCGCTGTACTCCACCACCAGCCCATACTTCACCACAACTGAGGACTTACCGGCGATGTTGACATCCTTGTTGGCTTGTTTATTAATCACGTTCGTGTACGTGCGCGAAAAATCCTTCAGGTCTCCAAGACCCTTGGGAGCCAGTGGAGACACGACCGTTACCATGCGCGTGGGGTCCTTTGTCAACGCATGGTGCATCGAGGAGATATCGTCGTACGATACGGAGTCTACCGCGTCGATAATATCACGGACACTGTACGTGTAATTCGGATCCTTTTCACCAAACAACGTCTGTGCAAACGCAATCTTTGCCATCTTGTTGACATCCCCATCGGAACCATTCAGCTCCGAACGCCACTTCGTTTTCAAGTAATTGAACACGCTTTCACTCAAGATCGGACTGTTGATCTCACGCTGGAGCAGCCCTACCGCCGAAGAAATCAGCTTTGGATCGTTTGGGATGCTGGCTTGAACGTGGAGAGTGTCCGCGCTCGTATGAACATGTCGTTGGATGTTCTTTTCACTGAGGTATTCGAACAGTTGATTTTCTCCGACCACTTTGCCTTCCAACTGAAACCCACGAGTCATCAGCTGAGACAGCAGGTTCAGTGAGGCATAGCGCTTCACCGGATTGGAGCACTCGTCGCACCGGAGACTTATGCGTACGTCCGTTTTATCACTAGCATAATTGGTCCATTCATGGTTGCTGAATTCCACCGTCTTTTCAGAAAATTCTGGCAAGTCGTTAAGATCAAAACATTGTGTGTTTAGTGCCGGGTATTCAGATGTTTCAATACCCTTTGGAACTTCACCAGGCAAGAGCCAACCAACGGTACTTTGACGCACGTCGAATATCTTGCTCGCAACGCGTTTCAAATCATCCCCGGTGACAGAATCCAACACTTCGATCCGATTGAAGACATCGAATGGATCCCCGCGGGCGATGGCTTCGTTGATGGTGGACGCAATGCCACGGGAACCACTCATCTCATTGGACCACTCGTTTCGAATCACATGCTTTGCCTTCTCTAAGCGATCGCCCAGGGCACCCTGGAACATTTTTGTGACCTTTAAAATGGCTTCTTCACATGTCTGAAGAGCAGCTTCGGTCGAACGATTCACGGTTCCCCAGATACTGAAGAGATACGGATCCTTCATCCTGGACCACTCTGCAATAATGTCGTGCACCGGCGTCTCGTCTCGTTTGAATGGGACGGAAAGCGCATTGGGACCATGAGAGATAATCTTTTCCATTACCTTTAAGACGATCGAATCACGGTGGAGACCGTTGGTGGCTTTGAACGACATGCACATAAGGGCACAGTTGGTTGGACGACGCATAACCACCCGACGTTGACCCATTTGAGTCGGCTCAGTGGTCAACATGTCTGGTATAGAGCCCTCAGGCGCCTCCGATGGAAAGTATTCGTCCACCATGTTCATCACCTTGTCAATGTCAAAATTGCCGACAAACGTGTACGTGCTGTTGTCTGTACGGTAAAACGTGTCGTGAAACTTACGCAGTGCCTCCGCGGACACGGTTTCAATCTCAGACTTCCATCCGATCGTACTGTGATGGTATGGATGTGCCATGAATGCGGTCGCCATGACACGCTTTTGCAAAACCTCAAAGTCGTTGTTTTCTCCTCGTTCGAACTCGTTGCGCACGACCGTCATTTCATTCTTTAGCTCTTGCGGATCCAACAATGGCTCTATCATGCGGTCTGCTTCACGGGACACGACTTCTACCAGCTTGTCGCTTGAAATACATGAAAAGTAATTGGTTCGATCGTTGTAAGTGGTAGCATTCATGTAAGCTCCTAGCTCTTCTAGTTTCCACATTCCGTTCTTTAATTTTTTGTTGAACTTCTTGGAGCCTTTAAACATGCCATGTTCTAAATAATGAGTGCCTCCGCGAACGCCCAACCCCTCGTTTCGTGAACCGACGTGGTATGTTATGTTAGCAGTAGTAACCTTCAACCCATCACGTGGATAGAGAAGGAGTTTCATTCCATTCTTGTGTTTGAATTCATACAATCCGTTAGCAGAGCGTGTAGGTGTCCAGGACATATTTAATTGATATAAGAAAACTTATATACTAATATATATTATAAACGTTATATTTAAATAGAAGCGCTTTATCAATATGAAACGTCTCTACATCAGTAAAGATAACGATCTCAATGTTATCAACGACTTCATGTTCGAGGATAAAGTTATATACTGTACGTTATTGAGTCACGAACGAGTAAACATACGGTTCCAGTTTATAGTGGCGTCTTACAACTTTAAGCAGTTGATCGCAAACATTCCTCTGAGCGAAGCGAAATCCCTGAAGCGATGGAGGAACATCTACCTACCGGGAATAGAAACTATTGTAAATATTTATGACGACGATTGCTACGAGGCACTGTACGAATTGGGAACGGACCATGATTTGGATATTAGTTGTACATTTTATAAGGATATTAAACAGTTATTCTATACTTTGTAGGATGGAATTAAACTTAAATCTTCATGATATCGACACGAATAACACCCGTCACACATTAGTCTACCGTTCACATATATCAAACGACCGTAGGAACGCCTACATGATGCACATCTACGAGTTTTGAATGGCATCTTTATTTAATTATTTATGCTCTTATATACTGGAATTTTTACACCGACTTTATTCCCCATCCAATGTATATCTATATCGGATCTTCTAAAGCCCTTCTTGTACGCAAATGTCGTTAGGAACATCGCACGATAGCACAGGCTTCCAGAGGCTACTATTTCCATTGAATTAACCTTGTCCAATTCCTCTCTGAGGTATTTCATGTCCATACAATGTCTAATGCGGAGCACACTGTCGCATGACTTGGAAGTTTCTACCGGCGCCACCGGAGATCCTCTGTGCACATCGAAGGAAAAAATAGTGTGCGTTTGTATATCCTCTACAAAGTGTACATTAATTTTTTCCACGCGAAACATGGTTTTTATGTAATAACAGACCCACACGCCTAAATTGATACGAAGTCCTCCAGCAACAACCGATACTTTTTCGTGATTTCGCAAATAAGCCTTAATTAAATTACAGTAAAAATTAGACGAACCACGTCCTATATTAATTACCGACATTTTAAATACACATTGGTATATTTATACTCAAATTAAAAACGGACTATATATATAAAAATAATGCTATAAAAAATGAGTTGTGAGACGATTTTGCCCGGTTTGGGGTACGATTTGTTAGCGTGTGGCAAATATAAGTCCAATTGTCGTGTTATTTTGGTCAAAGGTACACATTCGTTAATATGGTGTAATCAAACCGGGTCCACCACAACAAGCGTAACAACAGATACACAGGCACCAGCATTGGAAGCAACCACGGTCGTTTCAACCACGAACTTACCAACAACAACAACAACAGAAACACCGTATGAATATAGTCCGACTCCATCTCTACGAGGTCACAAATATATTTTAAATTCCACACATACAGCATCGTTAAATGTATCACGATTAGAGAACACAACGAATCAATCAACATTTGATGAAGACACGCGGGAATTTATACCCTTGGATATACCAGTCTTTCCAGGAGTTTGGATTGGTGTGGGACTTATGATTTTCCTCGTCGTACTCGCATTTATTAAATACAAACCGAAATGGGAACCGTGCAAGGTATTACCAGAAAAACCGGAACCCAAACAAGTGACCAATCAACGTGGTCCCAGCGGGCAAACCATTACGTTTAAACCCAGAGGATCCAAACGGCGCAAACCGGTTACATTCGGCGAACCGATACGAACACCACCTGAGGCACCACCTAGACCAGTGGGGTTGGCACCGGAAGTTCCACCTAGACCAGCACCGGCAGTTCCACAGAGAGCGGCACCCCCTGTCCCAACCAGAGACGGTGTTCCCGTGTTTAGTGTAGATGACCTATCAGGCGGTGGTGGATACCAACTATTCAAGACCTTGAGAGAACACAAGCGTCAATTGCAGAAAAAATAGTATAAATTTAACCAATGTAATAATATATGTCTATAGATGACTTCACAACAAGTACCATGTATTTTGGTAGTCCGGCGTATCCATATCTAAAAGAAAAGCCATATCATGGATTTTTGTACCTTGCGAGAGGAGAGAAGGATAACGTGTTTAAAGTTGGGTATACAAACTATGATTTGGGTAGACGAGCTCTGGAGTTAAACCGTGATAAAATAGACACTCCATTCTATCTATGGGAATCACCAAACCCTCAAGTCTTGGAGAAATATGTCAAACGTCAACTTGTCCA
>Ga0206129_10003246_pt1 | contig 19055 bp, 13 predicted proteins | sample Helgoland_Spring_8_FD_148616 | JGI IMG/M metagenome (GOLD analysis project Ga0206129, IMG submission 148616) | Pelagic subsurface seawater microbial communities from Kabeltonne, Helgoland, North Sea - Helgoland_Spring_Bloom_20160502_2 | ecosystem: Environmental > Aquatic > Marine > Epipelagic ...
CGGTGCCACAACTAATCTAGGTCGTTTATTATTAAATAAAGAAACACCATTACAAATAACAAACGGCGATGAATCATTCGCAAGTTCAGAAGGACGATTAGCAATAGAAGGCGGAAAAAGAAAATCAAAAAGAAAAACAAGAAAGTCCAAGAAAACAAGAAAAGGCAAAAAGGGCAAAAAGGGCAAAAAGGGAAGAAAATCAAGAAGAAAACATTAATTTAGCAATTATATAATATATTCATTTATTGTATATAATGAGTGCTAATTCTGAATGTGGTAAAGACTCTTATCTATTCGCGCAAAAATTAATTGAAGAAACTAACACAGACACTCAAATGAAGGAAGAGATGAATAAAATTAAAGCTGAATTAGACGAAATGCCATGTGATTTGCCTTCAAAATCACAAAAAGGAGGTGGATATACATTAACCGCAGAACAGCAAGTGACTGCAATTGCGTGGGCGGGCAGACTTTTTACTATTTTAAAGTTGGGCGGGTATTTATATAACATTTCTGATGCTTATTCATTACAGTGCGCGGCGCCTCATTGGGTTGCTGGATATTTTGGGTTGGGGGATGGAGGTTATTGTGCTTCGAAAGCAGCAATCCTGAAAGAAACAATTGTACAATTGACTGTCTTGGAACTGCATGGATTGCCGCAGAAAGTGCGAAAAAGGCGATTACCCCTTCGGGAGGAAAAAGAAAATCAAAAAGAACCAGAAAGTCCAAGAAATCAAGAAAAAGTAAAAAGGGACGAAAGGGGAGAAAATCTAGAAAATCAAGAAGAAATAAATAATTTTCTTGGACAACGAGTATAAATTTTTATACGATTCATATTGTATAAAAACATCATTTCATTATATATAAATGGAAGAGATAGAACAAAAGGATGAAAAACTATTTATTCCAAACGAAAATATTTATAAAGCGCACATATTGGATGAAAATGGCGAAGTAAGTCAGATATTTATATTTTGCGCAGGTCTTCGCTCTTCGGAATATATGACAGACATCTTTAGCAAAATAGAAATTCAATATTATCAGGAAAAGGAAGTTCAACTTATTTTTTCAGATCAATTAATTCACAAAGATGATACTATTCGTTCAATTAAATTTAAATTGATGAATGAATTTTTGGAACTATCGAAGAAAAACAAACATTCTCATCAAGTTTCTATTGAAGAAATGTACATGTTTGGACATCAAGAAAAATATTTAGACATGATTCAATTATATCAAGAAATTATTGATAATGATAAGAAAAAATTAACAAAAGAACGGTTCTTTCAATATGCTACAAATATTTCAACAAATCCATATGATTTAGATGATGGTACTCCCGAAAAAGGAGGATTAAATAATGATGTATTTACTTATGAACAATGGATGAATTTATGCGAATCGGGTCCAAGAGAAATGTTCGTACCGATTGGTATGGAATTTCGCGAATATTACGATTTTTTGTTTCCAAGTAATCCTTACAAAAATCAATTATGGACCGAACCCATCCGATATGAACTTTCAGAAAAAAACCCGCTACTCTCTTTTGAAAAGTCGTTACTTTTAGACTATAGTCCGAAAAATAATATAATGGTGTGTTTAGCAAAAAACGTCTTTGATTATGGAGAAAAAAATAATATGAAAAGCGAATATTTATGTGAATTATACTTTCCCTTTTTGTATAAATTAGGCGTAATATCCAAGAGTTTATTAGACCAACAAAAACTAGAATTGGCAAACGATAGTGAAAAAAAGAATACAAAACAAATGAAGAGAAGTTTTGAAGTATCTCAAATATATCGTGAGGCATTTTGGAGTATCAAAGACAAACAGTCTATGAAATATAACGAACGCGGAATTAGAGAATTTTCTTTTGAATTACAAACCATTCACAATATGAATTTTCCATTAGACTATGTATTTCGTAATTTACATTCGACCAAAGAAATCCCTTTTATAAAATATAATCCTGGGTCTAGAAAAGAAAATATGTATCGTATTTATTCCAATAATATTTCGGTAGATGGTAAAAAAATACCTGTTTTGGAAGAATCTGTAATTATGCGTTTAGTACGCGAAATTGGAAAAGGGCGACAAATATCGTTATATGTTCAAGATAAAATAAATATAATTGTGAATATTCAACCCGACGGGAACATTCGAATCAATGGATCATTAAAAGAATTGTATGATTTGGAATTGCTGAATGAAACATTGAAAACAATGATTCAACCAATCATTACAGAATTGAATAATGTATTACAGCCACTTGGATATAGTTTAAAGAATTTTGAACATATGAAACATGATAATGTAAAAAATGTTCGACTTTCCCATGAATATATTTTACCAATTGAAGTGAAGATGAATTTACAAAAGCAAATGGATTCTATTACGCCCATTTTTGATGTGATTTCAACAGATATATCGAAAGGTGCAAAAATGCGTTTCAAACGTGTGCGAAATTACAAAGAAATGGACGCAAAAGCAGCAATTATACGTGAAATTTATGACCGCAGTGGTAATTCAGACGATGTTATTCAAGGTCTAATGGATAATTTTGATATGACCGAAGAAGAATCTATAATAACGTTTGGTGAATTTCGTTCACAATTTCAGTTATTGAAAAAACAAATTATTGAGAATCCAGGGTTTGAAACAACAATGAAAATGAAACCTTTGAAAAATGAATTAGTTGTTTCGATTAAAGATATTAATTCTACCAAATATCTTTCAGAATTATCATTGTACATTGATGTTATTTTACGAATGAGTCAAAAACCTAAAAGTATTTTGTTACAATCCGCAAAACTAAAGAAAATGAAAATCAAATCATCGGATCTGAAAATACAAGATGATGTAGATACAGTTGTTGTTCCAACCGGGAATTTAACAGAATTATATAAACCAACCGAAGAAGTCAAAGAAGAAGAAGAAGAAGAAGAACATGATGGACAACAGGGAATAGAATTAGATGATGCGGATTATTATCAAGATTTTGATGAAGAAGATTATGCCGTAGATGAAAATGCGGAAGATAATGAAGAAGAAGATGAATATTATGGCGGTGAAAATAGTCCCGAAGAAGAGGAAGAGGAAAAATATAGAGCAAATATTGATGGAATGCCCATAAAAAATCCAAGTCCTTTTTTCCGTCGTATGAGGGATTTAGATCCGACCTTATATGTTACAGAGGAATCCAGTAAATTTCCTTTATATTCGAAAGCATGCCCTTCGGGCGATAGACGCCAACCTGTTATATTAACAAATGAAGAGAAGAAACGTATTGACGAAACGAATCCTGGTTCATATGGACACGCGTTAAATCACGGTTCATCTGATGACAAAAAACATTGGTATATATGTCCAAGATATTGGTGTTTGAAAACCAATTCAAGTATTAGCGAAGAAGACGTGCGCGCTGGTAAATGTGGTTCAGTCATTCCACGTGGTGCGGATCGTGTTCCCAAAGGAGCATACGTATATGAATTTAACAATCCAAAGAATCATATGAAAGATGGAAAATATGTTCAACATGTTCCTGGATTTTTAAAGAAGGATAAGCATCCAGATGGTTTATGTATTCCTTGTTGTTTCGGAAAGGCATGGGATTCAACGGATCAAGTAAAACGCCGAGATGTATGCGAATATGATCCATCTAAAGAAAAAGAGGATAAAAAAGAGGATGAAAAGGAGAATAAACCAGAAGGAAAAAAGAAAGCGTCTAAGAAAAGTGAAACAGAAATGGTTTTACCAAAAACAACGTCTTATATTATTAGCGCGGTGTCTTATCCATTGCCACAAAATAGATGGGGTTTTTTACCATTATCTTTACAATTATTTTTGAAAAGTGATTCTAGTTTATCGGTTGAAATCAAAAACAGTGCGTTAATTCGCGGAGGAGAAAAGTGTTTGTTGAGGTATGGTATTGAAAAATCAGAGAATCAATCCTTTTTAGGGTGTTTGGCATATTTTTATAGTTATAAACAAAATCTGGATTATGTTCCTTCTATTGAAGAAATGCGTTCATTAATAGTTAAGGCAATTGATTTGGACATGTTTGTTCAATATCATAACGGAAATTTAGTGTCTATTTTTAGACCTCAAACCATGTCTGATTTTTCCATTAATATAGAAGATTATGAAGAAATGAATTTTTATAAAACGATTGATTTAAAAGATGATATACAAACGCGTTATTTGGAAGAGACAATCGCATCTTTCATGAATTTCTCCAAATTTCTAAAAAGTGATTCGTCGTCAATTGATCATACCTATTTATGGGATTTCTTTTGTCATCGTAATAAGAATTTACTACAAGATGGAATGAATTTGATTATATTACAAATTAGTGACGATGATATTACAGAACGTGTTCAATTTATATGTCCATCTAACGCGTATTCGTCAATTGAATATGATGAACGTAAAGAGACCGCGCTCATTGTAAAACAGGGTTCATTTTATGAACCAGTTCATTTGTATGAACATAATGAATCAATTGTGGTGTCCAAGACAAACAACATGGTATATTCATTTGAAAAGGGGGATTATTTATCGGTAAACAAGGTATTTGATAAAAACGCACAAATAGTGTACAAATTAAAATCCGGAGAGGCGAAGAAGAATGATATTGTATATAAAAAGGCATTTTTACAATATACTGCCATTCATGAAATTCGGGAAATGTTGAAATTGATTGAATTGAGTCGAAAAAAATATTGTGGACCGTTGTCTTCTATACCACGTAAATATAATTTCAAACGTGGATTGGACGTATTAGAATTAATTCGTATATTGAAACTTCATCATTACCAAGTCCAAGAACAGGTATTGAATTATCGTAATAAAGTGATCGGAATACGAATATTAAAAGAAGAGGGACAATCATTATTATACGTCCCGTGTTTTCCATCCTCCATTCTAAAAGATTATAAAAGTGTCTATATGGATGATTCCAGTATTTGGTTAGATTATCGACAAACGCGTAACCGATTACATGTTATTTCGAACGACACAAATGGAAAAGTCCCATCTAGTCCAGAAATAAAAGTCATTGAAGATGGTTTAATTATTGGCATTATTACAGAAACAAACCAATTTGTACAAATTAATCCTCCCACACAATCAATTGATAATGATGGACTCAAAGAAATAAATCATAGAGGATATTCTTATAGTAAAACAAAATATGAGAGTGCTGAAAAAACATTAACTACTGATACAGAACCAAATATGCGAACAAATGTAATAAAGAAGGTAGATTTAGAAAGTCAGTTTTATTCTATATTCCGAAGTTTGGTTCGTATTCAATTAAATAATTATGAAAATCGTCAATTGCGGAAAACTATCTTGGATATTATGGAAGACGCATATTTATCATACAGATATAAATGGAAGAAAGTCCAAGAATCCTTAAAAAAATTGGTCGGAAATCACATTGATTTTAAAGATATGGGTGAAAATGAATTACGAAATGTAGAAAAAATATTCATGTGTAACGAAAACAATTGTAAAGACGATTCTAAACCTATATATTGCTTAACCACAGATCAAGGAAAATGTATGTCATTATTTCCCAAAAAACATTTACTGAGTAATCTGGACAACGAACCTATTTATTATGGACGTATGGCAGACGAATTAATTCGATATAATCGAACACGATTGTTTATGCTATATCCAAAGACATATATGAATATTACAAATGTAGATTATCATATTGAGGATGAAGAACTATTTTTATTGGAAAATAAATTGAATCGTGAATATTTTCGCGGGTTGATTCCGTACGGTTCGGGAGATTTTAAGCAAAACATTACATATGACAATGCTCAACCGGATGATCATGTAAAATCAACACAAACTTACTCAAATAAGATCTCTTTGTTGGAACAAGACGGTTTATTAGAAAATAAGGTTGACAAAAAAATCGAAAAAAAACTCCAAGATTTCATTATCGATTGTATTGAACGTACAAAACCCAGTGTAGTGGGAAATACAAAAGTTGGTTCATGGAAACGCGTATTTCCAAATACAGCAAAAGAGGTATTTTTTAATAAATCGGTCAATTGTTCTTATATTCCGATGATTTATATTTTTCAAGAAATTTATTTCACCACCATTTCGGTGAAAAACATCAAAACCACCTTGTGGAAAGGTTATAGTGATATTTTCAATAAAGTAGGTATATCCGAAGAAAAGGTAATTTCCATATTAAAAATGCAAGGAAAGCATCAACTTATGAAATCAATATTAACAAAACAATCCAGTTTTGAAAGTATCATTATGAGCGATGATTATTATATAACTGATCTAGATTGGTGGGTGTTTTGTACAACTGCGCAAATGCCTGTAATATTATTTTCTTCCACTACCATGAAATCATTGAGTCCAACATTAACATGGTTGCGTTTAGGCGGACGTGGACGTAAAGGAGAAAAGTTTTTTTACGTGCGAACTCCGCCAGTAGAATCAAATATACCACCTGGGTATCATGTGATTCAAAATAGTTATTCATTTAGTGAATTACAAGAAGATATATTTGTACAAGCAGAACGCGGTGAAGACGAATATAAACCAAATATGGTTACTATTCAAGAATATTTGTCCAAGACACAAACAAAGGTTATTGCTCGCGTCAGGTAAATACACTGTCAAAAATTTGATGTTATATATTATAATGAATAATTTATTTATAATATATGTGTTTTTATTGTTTCTCTTATTTATTCCCAATTTTATCATACAAGTTCCCTATTTTAAGGACAAAATGATTCAATTGGTGGTTCTTGGACTAGTGTTTAGTATATTGGTTGGTGAAGGATATAATTTTTTGTTGAACCAAAAAGATGGATTCACTATAGATATAGATTCTGTAAATGGTGAAAACCCTTTAGCTAAGTTGCTTTCATCTTTCATGAATTCAAAAACTCCCGCAAAAAGGAAAGCAACAAATTATCAAATCAATAACAAAGTGGATTTAAGTGATCCTAGTTTAACGGAAGATGATAGTCAATTACAAGCGTTAAAATCTGAATTAGTAACTCAACAAAACAAAACACCAATTACTGTAGAACAAGTAAATCAAGGAGGAAAGGAAAATATAGGATGGGTATTAAGTCCTATTGTCCAAGACCGAAAATACGAACGAACAAAACAACAGGGTTTATATTGTGGTGCAGATTTTGATACAACTACATCATGTTGCGGACAACCACCAGCAAATATACCAGAAGAATTTGTATGCCCTGAAGTGAGTCCTTATTGTAATGGTTATGTTGCCTTTGAAAAATGGGGTGTGTGTTCGAATGGTAAAATGCCAGTTCAAAAATTACCTGACAAAGAAATAACAATAGAATCAGCACCATCACCAAATTCATAATATACAAGAAAGATTTTTATCAATACATATTATAATGGATTTTTTACTTATAATATATATTTTTGTGTTATTTGTGATATTTTCACCCAATTTTTTGTTTAAAACACATTTTCAAACACATATAATACAATCCTTTGTTCACGCCATCATATTTTCCATCATTTTTTATTTAACATATGTAAAAATCGAATGGAAAGAAAAAGAGGGAGCAACAATTGGAACATACGAAACAAATGTTCATGATAGAACTTATGATATTGACGTGAATAACCAATCTTTAGTCGATTTAAATCCACAAACCAAACAAACTGGTCCAAAAACACTTACTTATAAAAATGACGTAGTGTCCGCGAGTCCAATAAGTAGTCAAACCGAAGAATTAACCAAAATGCCTCCTTATGATTATAGTAAATTCCGCAATTACGATTATGATTCAATGAAAAAGAAATTGTCACTGTTAGAAAGTCATCAACATAGCAATCAATATTATGATTTGGTTCCTAATTTTAAGAGTACGAATCCTGAAATAATGTGCGCGGCAAATTATGGAGAAAATAGAACATGTTGTCGACAACCGGATAATTATGTTCCGGACGAAAATGTATGTGGACCATTAAAACCGTATTGTACAGATTATAAACACAATGTTCAATGGGGGAAATGTGTGGCGAATAATCCTCATCCAAAACCGAATTTAGGAAACAATGTCGATGAAATAATTAAAACTAATATTGTAGCTCCAGATACAGCCAATACTAATGTGGAAATACGAAAAGATGGAAATAATAATATTACTGTTAGTCCTTGCCCAGCACCTCCCGCACCAGCACCTAAATGTGAACCTTCCGAATTTATGGTGGCGGTCGGTAAAGGAACCAATAGTATTGCATGGTCAGAAGATGGAAAGAGTTGGTCTCCAGTAAATAATTCGACTACGATTTTTTCAGATCAAGGGAGAGGAGTAGCGTGGAATGGTTCCATGTGGGTTGCGGTTGGTGCCGGCACCAATAGTATAGCATGGTCAGAAGATGGAAAGAATTGGACTGGATTGGGGTCATCAATATTTGATGATGGAGTAGGTGTCGCATGTAATGGTTCCATATGGGTGGCAGTTGGTGGTATTTACCCAAATATTTCGAATACAATTGCATGGTCAGAAGATGGAAAGAATTGGAATGGATTGGGGTCATCAATATTTGCTGCTGGTGGATTAGGTGTTGCATGGAATGGTTCCATATGGGTGGCAGTTGGTAATGGATCGAATAGAATTGCCTGGTCAGAAGATGGAAAGAATTGGACTAAAGTAACAGATTCGAGTAATGTATTTGGAACAGCGAATGGAGTCGCATGGAATGGTTCTATGTGGGTGGCAGTTGGTGGTAGTTACAACGATAATACAGTTGCATGGTCGGAAGACGGAAAAATTTGGAATAAACCAAATAAATCCCTAATGCAGTATGGCGCAAAAGGTGTTGCATGGAATGGTTCTTTATGGGTTATGGTTGGTCAAGGTAGTGGTAATGGTGAATCAGTTCAGTGGTCAGAAGATGGAGAGAGTTGGAATTGGAATTCATCTAATTTTGCACTTGGAAATGGAGTTGCATGGAATGGAACAATTTGGGGTGCGGTTTCTACTGCTGCGTCGTATCCTCCCGATACCCCGCAAGGCACAATATCATGGAGTGGGGACGGAAAAAGTTGGCGGTCACTCGGGAGGGATATATTTTCAATTGCTGGTTATGCGATTGCCTCCAAAAACGTGCTTCCCTATACTAATAATTGGGCTAATTGTTCATAATTTTATATAAATACATATTATAATGGATCCTCAATTTATAATATATATATTTTTACTATTTTTGTTATTTAATAAGAACCCCTATTTTTCATTACATATTTCCCACAAACAACCATTGTTTAGTGCTCTAATCAATGCGTTTCTATTTACAATGGTGGTTTTTATTATACATGGTTACATTCAACCTATAATAGAGTCAATGATTGTATTTAATGAACCAAATACGAACAATGATTTAGTGAAAAGTTTACAGGAAGACGAAAATGAAAATTGGGTCATTGTTCCCCCACCAATAAAAGAAACACCAATAAAACCTCCACCTAGTTTTCCCACTTTACCTTTACAATGTGGTGCTGATTATGGAAACAATATGGCATGTTGTGGACAACCACCGGCAATAATGCCTTATGAAAATACATGTAAATCAGAAACACCGTATTGTAATGGATATATTGCCAACGAAACATGGGGCACATGTCAAAAAGAAAGACCGGTTATACCAGCAAAACCGAAATTAGTATCACCGCCGCCTGAAAAACCAAAGGTTATTCTCCCTGATCCTATTCCTGAAATTGATGTGGATCCGAAAATATTTACATGTAGAGCAGTAAGTGAATTATTAGATGGAGATGAATATAGTATTATAGGGAGATTTGGAAAATATGTATTATGGAACTTTCACAGCAATACAAGCACCTTAGCACAAGAAAAGATCAAAATAGACAACGCGGGATACTTATTACTTCCAGATGAATCCGTACCATCCGTGGGTGCTACTGAATTTGATGGTTATAATATTGGAACATGTATTCAAAACATAGCAAATAATTATAAAACAAATATCATGCCACAATATCAAGATTCGGGTTCTAATGTACTATATTTCCCATCAGAAAGTAGTTATAGTTTTGCGTATGGAAATAATTCGATTTCAAATATTCAAAATTTAAATTTATTTACGAATTATGGTACCGAATCAGAATTAGGGAGTAATAAATTTATGGTCCTTATTGATCCCAAATTATAAACTCAATAATTTATACATACATATTATAATGGATTTGTTACTTATAATATATATTTTTGTTTTATTTGTAATTTTTTCACCAAATTTTATATTCCAATCCTCTTTTAAAAATCATATGGTCCAAACATTAGTCCATGGATTATTGTTTTCCGTAATATTTTATGTAACCTATTCGAAAATTGGAATGACCGAAAAAGAAGGAGCAACAATTGGAACGTATGAATCAAAACCGAGCAATGTGAAATATGATATCGAAACGCAAAATTCATCTTTAGGAAGTTTGGTGCCCATTGAAAACGAAAGTTTAGATAAAACGAAAACCCTTAACAATCAAGTGATCATAGATGATAAAAATGATCGATCATTAGATAAATTGACCAAATCTCCTCCATATGATTATATTAATTTTCGCAATTACGATTATGAAAATATGAAAAAACGGGTTCAATTATTAGATTCTCACAAACATAGCAATCAATATTATGATTTAGTGCCTACTTTGGGAAAAAAACAAGATGAAATATTGTGTGCGGCAGATCATGGGACAAATACTTCCTGCTGTAGGCAACCACATGCTTATATACCCGATGAAAATGTATGTGGAGCATTAAAACCTCATTGTGTAGATTATATAAACGGACAGCAATGGGGGAAATGCGTGGAAAACGATCCTCATCCTAAACCGAATATAGAAACTGATAAAAAATTCATGGAAAAAATAGTAATAAAGGAAGTAGACAATACAACAACAACGCCTGGAACAGATGTTGTTCCGGGAATGGAAAATGATATTGTAGTAAAAAGTTGTAATGTATAAACCTGCAAGTAGTATTCGTAACGTTATTCAACATGTAAGCAACCAATTATCGAATAGTGGATATTTTATCATCTTATATTATAAGATGATAAAATTGTTGTATATTATGAAGATTCCCAGTATTATGAAGATTCCCAGCATATTGGAGAAGTGTCCGAATTTAATGACTATATTATATATTTTTGCGTTATTTGTTATATTTAGTCCGAATGTAATAATAAAAGCGAACAAACAATATTTGCTTTATAGTATGTGCTTCTCTTTGATATTTTATTTGACATTTGATTTTGTTCAACACAAAGAATTTGAAGGAGCAACATTTAACGCATATGATGTACAAGGGAATAAATACGACATAGATGCGACCAATGTGAATTTAGGAGATGTTCAATTAGATAATGGAATGTCTTCATTAGATCCACAGTCACGTATTATTTATACAGAACCTCCGAAAACGACCGAAAATATATTCACAGATGTTCCTCCCTTATTTAGTAAATATAAACTTGAAAATGATTTGGAAAAAGTGATGGAACATGGTCATGAAGAAAAAGAGCGTTTAACAAATGTATATTGTGCGGCAAATTATGGAACTGGATCAACATGTTGTGGACAACCCGCAGCAGATGTTCCAACCGAAAACCAGTGTCCCAAATATAAACCTATTTGTAGCGGTTATGTTGCGGATAAAAATTGGGGTCAATGCGTTTCGAATGATGATACACTACCAAATATACAATATAAAGGAACGAAAGACAAAGAACTATGTTTGAACAATAACACGAATTGTCCAGCGTGGAAACAATGCTGTCCCGGTGGAAAAGGAAGTACGAAAGAAACAAAATGTGGAACAGATGACTGTCCATTAAATGGAAAACCGTGTCTAGGTACTTGGATGAAAGAAAATTGTCCAAGAACATGTGGTTTATGTGAAGATGGTGGAAAATGGGATGGAGATATTGGAGGAAAATATATAGTTGATAAAAAAGTAGAAATCGGAAATGATAATTTAAATCATTACGCAACTATTCAAAAGTCGAAAGATAATGATACTTATGTTTGGAAAAATGACAATGGTGTCACGTATATATTACAAAGAATCAGCAATACTCATGAATTTCGCGTAGTAGGGGATGAAATGAATGACTGGACAATTGCAAAAGTTCATTTAGATTATAATGACCATGTGAAATATATTATTGGACCAAACAAAGAGATTTTTGTAAAGCAATCGTAAATAACATTATAATGTAGTTATATTATAACTATGAAGAAAGGAGGAGGTATTGGTACAAGTAAACCAAAAAAAGAATCGCCAAAAACAAAAAAGGAAAGGAAGAATGTATCGTTTCCAGATGATCCTGTAACACAAATACACAATCTAAGTCCTCAAGAGAAATTAGAATTTCATAAGAAAAATAAAACGAACAATCACGAACCAAAAACGAGAAAAGAGAAATTGGCAGCAAAACGCGTTAGACAAAAAATACTTGTTGATTTAGAAAATCGAAAATACGAAGAAGAACGAAGACAATATTTGATTGATTTTGCGAATGGAAAAGTGAAAGGTGGTAAAACAAGAAAAAAGAGAAAAAAGCAATAATATTCACAATTTATTATAACAAAATATTATAATAAATGAAATATAAAACATTACTGTATATATTTTGCCTATTTTTATTGTGCATACCTAATTTTTTATATAAAATAACAAATAAAGTGACATTAAGTCACGTAATATTATATGGATTTATATTTAGCACAATTTTGTACGCATCATATGATTTAGTAAATAATGAAAAAGAATCAATGGAAACGAAAGTTGATTTCCAAATAGAAGATTCTAGTAAATTAGTGGGTGCATTAGGATCGTTGTTTGGTTATAACGAAGAACCTCAAATACAAATTAATAACGATTATGGTCAAGGAATTATCTTAGAAGAAGATACGGTACAAACCCCCGCACCATTCGGACCTATAGGACCGATTGATAATGTGGACACTTCCATTTTATCACCAAAACCGAGTGAAGAAGTAATACAACAAACAACCAATGATTACGAAGCCGCCTATAAAAAAATGATGGAACCGCAAACAGAACCTAATTTCAAATTTAAGGCTGACGGGTGTATGGCAAATTATTCTGAACAGACCCCTTGCTGCGGACAACCCGGTGAGACAGTATCATTAAATCGCACTTGTTCAAAATCAAATCCAATTTGTGCGGATTATGTTGCGGAAGATGAATCATGGGGAAAATGTACAAACAATGGCGGAGGAACTGGAAATGGTGCAATTGTATTAGGAAATTATAACATGAAACCATGGTCATTAAATGATACTTGGAAAGACCAAACCTCCAAATGGATTTGGTTCACAAAAAATGCGAACCTGGGAACAAGTTCGAATAGTTGTGCCACATTTCAATATGTATATTATGCGTTTCAACCAGTTGAGATTACTTTGTATATGGCATGTGGACAACATTGTTATTTGATAATTGAAAATAGTAATACACGTAAAACAACAAAAGCAACACAATTGCCAACTACAAATAATGTAGGAATTGCGCATAAACTAACTTTAGAACAAGGTGCGAATAAATTACAATTTCATTGCTACAATACAGGATTTGAAAACAGTCCTTGTGGACTCAATGTTTCGGTATATGATAATAAGGAAGAAATAATGTTTCATAGTGATGATTCTTGGACATGGTTTCAAAGTGCTCCATTAATGGATGCGGTTATATTCGATAGTTCTGTAAGTTATACTCCCGTGGTTGCGTTATGGAATAGAAAACACAAGGGTTTTTTAAAAATGAACTCGAATGGTGAAATGGATGTATTAGATTCTCCAAATAAAAATTTAAATAATAGTTTGGAATGTAGAGGAACTGTATTTTTATATCAAAAGCAACCTGTAAATAACACAATCGGAAATTATACAATTTCGTTATATAATTGCGGACATAATAAATATGTATCAATGAATGAAAATAATGAAATGATCGGTGTTAGTAATTTTTCACAAACGCCCGATGAAGACATCGAAACATGGATGCCGATAAAAGTAACATCTACATCATGTGCCTTTTACAACGCAAAACATTATCCAAATAAATTTTATTTGGGAATTAATAAAAACAATATTATAGGATCAAAAGATGCCGATTTATCTTCGCAATGGGAAATAGTGTATTTGGATGTAATAAAAATAGGTTCAACTCGTCAATTAAATAGTGTCCCTAGTTTTGTAGAACATGTATACAGTTCTCCATTAAATTCTCAAGTCAATTTAAATGATACGTTTACAACAAATTTGAATAATGAGTATTTATACAACAATATCTATAAACAACTACAAATTACACGTACCGATAGTGCGTTTTATGCGCAATGGAAACAAAGTTTATTATTGCCTGGTATAAATAAATTATATTACGAAAAAAAAGCTCCTGAATTTGAAATGGTATTGAAGCGCGCAAATATAAATATAAAACAATTATTAATATATAAAAATACGTATTTTGCGTGTTCGGATAAAGGAGAATTATATATATCGAATGGAACGCAATGGGTATTAGTTGCGAATCCGACTATAACTACCTATGGTACAACAGGTGGAATAGGAGGTAATATGGTAATTGGATCAATGAATAAGCAGGACGTATTATTTTGTGTGGGTCCATTAATTGAAGTATCACCAGACAAAACGACCAAATATGGTGCAATTTATTATCGTTCATTAACAAATATAGCAAGGCGAGGTGAAGAATGGAAATTATATTCAGCACAAACAGATGGTTCCCCAATTACATCCTTTCAGCACATAGTATTTTGTGAAAAGAATAAAACATTATATTCTAATATAAATAGCGATTTCTGCGAACTAACACACAATGGAAAATACATGACAATACAAAAAAATAATAGGAGTCGTCCTACAATAATGTTTACCATGGTTTCTTTAAATTATGATGGGACATATATTGTTGGAATCGATAAAAACTTACATATTTATAAAGATTCCATTGATTTAAGTACAAATGGTTTAGGACCATATGAAATGCTGGCAAACAATACCGAACTTACCAAATTAGTAGTTGTACATAATATTATTTTTGCTCTTCATAAAACAGATGGAAAGATTTATTACGTACCGTTATATGGTGGTATAATTAAGGAATTAAACCGCAAATTAAGTGGAAATTTAATTGATATAGTAGGTTTTAACGACACATTATATTTGGTAGACAATCAAAGTAATGTAGTGAAGACGCAGATTATTTTGAATTAGCATATTTAATAAACAATGATAAAAATAATGTCATATTTTATAGAAATAAAATATGAATATAATCCCGTTTATCTATATTTTTTCATTATATGTATTATTTACTCCAGGAATACTATTTAAGAAAAATAACAGTGTAATAATTAATGCTTTATTATTTGCGATTGTCTTATATTTTACTATGGATTTTGTGAAGCAGAATCAAGAATATATGAGTCAGAACACGGGAGTAGATGTAGATGGATTGAAAGATTTAGTGAATTCTTTAAATGAAGAAATTTATGAAAAAGTTATTAAGGTAGATGTAAAAAATGAATATGTTACTAATCCTGCAACAGATAATAGTGGTATTGTTAAATTATGTGAAGAAAAAATTCAAGATATTGCGAATTATAAGCAACAAATAGAAGATTTAAATACTCAATTAACGTCTTATGCAGGAACAAGAGAACTTATTGCTTCGTTAAAAAACACTGTATCACAATTAGAAGAAAAGAAAGCAGAATTGATGAATCAATTGGACCTAGCAAACGAAACCATTGCCAATCAACAATCGACAATACGCGGAAAAGATGATCAAATTGAAGTATTGGATGAAAGTATTATAAACAAAGACGGTACAATTCAAACCAAAACTGAAACAATAGATCGAAAAAACAATACAATTCAAAGGAAAAATAATACAATTCAAAGGAAAAATAATAAAATTCAAAGGAAAAATAATAGAATTGGCCATTTAAGCGGAACTATAAGTGGAAAAAACAATACAATTAATAGTTTAAATGGAACTGTAAGTGGACAAAATAATACAATCAATAGTTTAAATGGTACAATAAATGGAAAAAATAATACAATTAATAGTTTAAGTGGAACTATAAGTGGAAAAAACAATACAATTAATAGTTTATATGGAACTATAAGTGAGAAAGACAATACAATAAATAGTTTAAATAATAAAATAAATAGGTGTAGTCTAGTTTGGAGTGGGTGGAACTTCTACAGGTGTGATTGGTAATATAGTAAAAAGTAGTTTACACAAATTTGAAGATTTATTTTTCTACTTTGTGTTTATAAATCGATGTTGTCCATTTGAAAGATTCAAAGGTTTAAATGTGTAGTGGTATATATACAAACTATGTCAATAATATTATTTCTTTATATATTTGCGTTATTTGTTTTATTTAGTCCGTCTATATTATTTAAAACACACTTATTACTTCATTCACTATGTTTTGTCTTAATTATGTATTTCACATATGATTTGGTATTACTCATAAGAAAAGAAGATATGAGAGGGTTGGAAACAGAACAAAACGAAATTTATGATCACGAATTGAATGTATCTTTTAGCAATAAACATACAAGTGCACCTAAGAGTAATATTCTGGGACAAATGATGATTGACGCATTTGAGCGTGTTGCCGAAATAAAAACAAACATCAATAAATTAAAAATCATGATAAAAGCGTACAGTGGAACAGATGAAGAACTTGCGGAAATAAAAAAGTTATTTAAAGAAACGACAGGTAAATTGAAACAATTGGAAGAAAAATTGATCAAATTTAATGATATGAAGAAGGAAATTGAAGAATTAACGAATGAAATTAACAGTTTAGAAGTAGAAAAGAAAAAGTTACAAACTGAATTAAATAAATGTAACAACGAAGTTGCAAACGGTCAAACAATCATTAGTAATAACAATACAACTATTGGAAATATCGAAAATCAAATTTCTTCCTCAGTTCAATTAACTGCTCAATTAAATTCAAATATAAGTTCATATAATTCTCAAATACCAGGTAAAACCGATGATATTCGAAATAAAATTTCTACATGCGCATTACAATATTTACAAAATACGGTTTCGTGGTTACAAGAATATATTTAGATATAATCTTTTTTCATCTTTATGTATATATAACAATGAAATTAAATATAAGATCGATAAATATTTATGTTTTAATAATATGTCTATTAATTTTCATAGTATTATGTTCGAGTAAAACATATTTGAAAGAAAATCTACAAAATATAACTCATGAACAACCTATTATTTCAGTTGCGGCAACTGGTGTAAATAATGCGGTGGAATTGATTGATTCAACGAAACAAACCGAAATAATGAATGTAGATTACAACAATGTCATTAATCGTTCAGAAGTCAATTATAGTGATGGTAATACATTGATAAATACGTATTCGAAAATATATCCACTGCGTAAAGAGGAAGTTCAATTAGATAATACATTGTCCGAATATAAAGAAGAGCAAGCAGAAATAGATGAATTAAAAGAAAAAATTAACAAAATGGATAAAAAAATAGATGAAATACAAGTAGAAATGAAAACATATAATCAGGTTGAATTAGAATTGCAAGAAGCTGTTGCTAAAAAAGCAGCAGTAAACAATGATATTTCGAATTTACAATCTGAAATAACATTGTGTAAGGCAAAAAACAGAACCAATGGTACAAAAATAGAATATCAACTAGACGAAATGACTGAGTTAAAAGGAAGATTAAAAGGAAAACAAGAAATATATGAAACAACATTAAATAATGAACAAACATTGGCAGGTCAATTTAATAATTTACAAAGCAGAATTGATTATTTAAATCAACAACCTTGTTGTGATGGAGAACTCATTACAAATGGATGGATAAATCAAAATGGTTCTACTACCGTAACAAATACGGGTAGTGCAGATATTAATAATTCGAATACCATGAAATCACATGTTATTTTGTGTCCTGGTGATACTATATTGATCAATGGTTGTAGCGCAGTAAACAATTTATCCTATCAACAAAGTACTGGTGGTCCAAATGGAACTGGTGCTACAGACACTTATTCGCGTTTATATAGAGATAATAATGGTTCATATAATGAGGTGGCAGCAAGTGACGATAGTTGTTTCAATCAAGGAGTCCAAGGACATAGTTATGTTGGTCCTTATTATAGTTATACACACCCTTCAAATTTGCCATGTACAAAATATGTTATAACAAATGGTGGATATAGTAATAATACAACCATGCCTCGAGCATATGTTACAATTAATGGACAACCAGTAAATGGTTGCGGTAGACAATAATCCAAACTGATTATTTTCAATAGTAAATATATAATGAAAATAATATCACTGATTTATGTATTTGCGTTATTTATTATATTAGCACCAAATGTATTTATTTCTTATGATAAACAATTTGGCACTCTATTACATTCAACATTATTTATCATAATATTTTATTTTACATATGATGGAGTATTGAAAGAAGGATTTTACGAGCGTGAAATTAACGTAAATGGAATGGGTCATTTAGCAGATCTATTTGGTAAAAATCGCGAAGAACGTGAATCAAATACCGTGATTATTAATAATGAAGTTAGGAAACCAAAACGTGAAATTTCAGGACAAACGGACGCAGATAAATTATTACAAGTTTCGTTCAAGAACATAAATAAAATGCGTGACGAGAATGAATATTTAAACAATACATTAGACGCATATAAAGGACATGATGGAGTAGTTGATAAATTGCGAGAAACAAAAAAAGAAAATAAAGAAACCATAAAACAATTACAAACACAAGTTCAGTCATTAGAAGGAAATGAAGGATCGGTAATAAAATTAAATAGTATTATTCAAGATTTACAATTGAAAAATAGTCAGTTAAATTTACAGTTGGTAAACAATGATTCCATGTAAAATTTTTTCATCATTAAATATA
>Ga0206129_10003248_pt1 | contig 19045 bp, 21 predicted proteins | sample Helgoland_Spring_8_FD_148616 | JGI IMG/M metagenome (GOLD analysis project Ga0206129, IMG submission 148616) | Pelagic subsurface seawater microbial communities from Kabeltonne, Helgoland, North Sea - Helgoland_Spring_Bloom_20160502_2 | ecosystem: Environmental > Aquatic > Marine > Epipelagic ...
GGTACGGGCTGCCCAACATTTGACCACGCCCGTGATTGCCGCCCCACACGTAGACCAAAACGCGCGCCGCATTCGAGCCTAGCAATTTGCGAATGCCCGCGCCTTTCAGCTTTTGCGTCTCCGCCTGAGGCGAGAAGACCACATACATGGCGAGGTTCCGGTCATCGCCGCCCTTTTTGCGTAAGTCCGTGGCAGGCACGGACTCCGTCACGTTCTACTTCCAGCTAGCTTTGCTTGCGCCCCAAAGCCCCTCGGGCACAGCGCGATAGGCCATAGATACGGCTCCGTCAGAAGCCACGTCAAGCGTGCCGCCCTTGAAGCTGTATTTGTTCTTGGAAAACAGCGAGAACTTTTGCTCTTTCCACGATTTATAAAATGGGATCTGCTCTGCCATAACGGCAGGAGCGGCGATCAGCGAGGCAAAAAGGGCCAGAGAGGAAATACGTTTCATAAAGGCCTATTTGCCGCAGCGCGCACTCACTTTCATCACACGTCTGCGTGAACAGGTCCATTTGAGAGTGATTGCATCAAAGCCCACAAAGCATCGGGAACATCAACGGCCTCGTTCAGAACCTTGTTTTGGCCGGGCATCCGTGACCCTGTGTTCTCCGCTGTGGCGTCGCTGACTTGACTCAAACGGTCATAGAACGCAGGGCTGGCGGAGGGATCAATTAGCATGAAGAACTGCCCAAGCCGATGCGGATCCCCTTCAGGTGCTTTCAGCGGCTTCACATCGCAACTCGCGACGCCGCCCGTCATGCCAGCGGCGAGCAGTTCCACCATCAAGCCAAATCCCCAGCCCTTATAGCCCTGCTCCATCCCGCCAAGCGAAGTGAGCGAGCCTTTTAGCGCCGCCTCGGGGTCTGTGGTGGGCTGCCCGTCGACATCCACAGCCCAGCCCTCGGGGATCTGTTCCCCCGCTGCTTTCGCCATGGTGATGCGGCCCAAAGCGACCGTGGTTGTGGATTGATCAAAGCCCATCGCCACACCGCCTTTACCGTCTGGCACTGCAAAAGACATGGGGTTCGTACCGATGACGCGGACCTTGCCACCCGGTGGGGCCACGATCGGTGATGCATTGGTCATGCCAAGCGCGATCATACCTTTTTGTGCTGCCTTTTCAGTGAAATAGCCCAAGGCAGTGCAGGTGTGTGCTCGGTGAATGGCCACGTTCACGGCCCCAGTTTCTCGCGCCGCTGCGACCGACTGATCCAGCGCTTTCTCAAACGCGGGCTGCGCAAATCCATTGCTTGCATCCACCTCGATACGCGAGGCCAACGGACGCGTTACAACTGGATCAACCGTGCCGCTCACGCGCCCCGAGACGAGCTGTTGGCAATAGCTTTCCACATAATACAAACCACAAATCCGGTTGTTGCGCGCCTCTGCCCAAGCCACCGCTTGCGCCATTTCAGCCGCGATCCACTCTGCCGCGCCATGTGCCACAAGGGCTTTGCGCGTGATTACTTCGATTTCGGTGACAGTGATGTGTGGCATGCGTGACCCTTTCGCAATTTTGTGGAAGGTGGGGAAAGCAACCCGCGCCGTCAAGACCTCAAAACACGCTTTGCCTTTTAAGGCACTCGTGTATCGACAAAACTAATTAGGGAGGTATCAATCGCTTCCGTCAGCCCTTCGAATTCGATTTCACTGCCATCCGTAAGCTCAAGAGTTACCCATCAGAGGCGATGGTTTGCGTGTCCACTGCGCCGTCATCGGGGCCGTCAACATCCGCGCCGTAAAGGATGTCATTGCCCGCACTGCCACTAATGCTATCGGCATCTGTTCCGCCTGCAAGTCGATCATCACCCGCGCGCCCGTCAACGATATCATCGCCCGCGCCCGCATCAATCGCGTCATCTTCTGATGTCGAGGTCGTATCGCCCGTATCAGAAGTATCCGTGCTATCTGACGTCTCAGTGCTTGCGTGTTCTGCATCGCTTGCGGCCTTGCGTCAGCATCGCTGGCATAATCTTCGGGCGTTCGCACCGCTTCGCTGAGCGGATTGCTCACGCCCGCGACCGTTTCCTGCAGCGGTAGCTCGGCCTCGTCAGTCGGCGCATAGTCGGTCTCAACCGCGCTCACCAAGGCGGATCCAAAAATTATGAAACTGCTTAACATAACTAATAGCAACTTGGAAATGTTGAGCCTTTCTCAACATCTTAAGCTGAGGGTGTGCCACTTCAAAGTATCAAAAATTGGGCGGATCCACGAACTTAAAGCGCAACCAAGGCCCCGTCTTGCAAGCGTAATTGACGATCCATACGCGCAGCAAGCTCTAGGTTATGCGTCGCAATAACCGCCGAAAGGCCAGTTCCGCGCACGAGTTCCATCAACGCACCAAACACCTGATCAGAAGTGCCCGGGTCCAAGTTTCCCGTCGGTTCATCTGCAAGCAATAGACGCGGGGCGTTCGCCAGCGCGCGACAAAACGCGACACGCTGTTGTTCACCCCCTGAAAGAGCCGCAGGGCGATGATCCGCGCGGTGTGCGACGCCGACACGCGTCAGTAAATCCTGCGCCCGCTCGGCCGCTAACGCCCCAACCACCCCATCGGCCAGTTGCGGCAGCACGATGTTTTCTAGCGCCGTGAACTCGGGCAGAAGATGGTGAAATTGATAGATAAACCCCACATCCACGCGCCGGATCGCCGTGCGTTTGCGATCACTTAAGCCGGTCATGTCTTGCCCTGCGATCTTCACGACCCCTGCGTCCGCCGTATCAAGCAGGCCCGCGATATGCAAAAGCGTCGACTTACCAGCCCCCGAGGGGGCCACAAGCGCCACAACCTCACCCTCACCTACACTCAGATCTATCTGGCGCAAGACCTGCACTTCGTTCTCACGACCTGCGTTGTACCCTTTGACGATGCCGCTCAATTCCAACGTTGGATTACTCATAGCGCAGCGCCTCCACAGGGTTCATCCGCGCTGCACGCCGTGCTGGAAAGAACGTAATGATAAATGAAAGCGCGAGTGACAAGCCTGTTGCGGACAAAATGCCCCGCAACGTCAAGACCGCAGGCGGGAAGAAAAAGCCCTGCGCCTCCAGATCCGATTTGCTGTTGGACGAAAAGAAGTCGACCGCCGAATAAATCGCATCAATATTGAGCGCGAACATCACACCTAACCCCACGCCCAGCAAAGTGCCCATAATGCCTACAGATGCGCCCACAATAAAGAAAATCCGCAGCACCGACGCCTCTGAGAGGCCAATTGTGCGCAGCACACCAATGTCGCGGCCCTTGTTTTTGACTAACATAATTAGGCCCGAGATGATATTCATCGAGGCGATCAGCAGCAGGATCGCTAGCAGCACGAAAAGCGCATTGTCCTGCAAACTCAACGCGCGCAGCACCGCGCCAGAGCGTTCGCGCCACGACCAAATATAGGCGGGCCCAGTACTGGATTGCGCCAATTGCGTTTCCATTTGATCCACCATCTCGGGATCATCCAGCAAGATATCAATTTGATCAACGCCCGCCTCGCGGTTCAGGAAAGGTTGTGCTTCCGCAAGGCTTAGGTAGGCGCGCGAATTGTCGACGAACCCCTGTCCTGTGCGGAAAATATAGACCACCTCCCACGTTTTTACACGCGGCGAGACACCAAAAGCCGTACGCGTCCCATTGGGCGAAATAATCTTGACGCGGTCCCCGATTGTGACGTCAAGCGTGCGCGCCAGCGATTGGCCCAGCGCGATGCCTTTGGGCAGATTGGCAAGAACTCCTTGCGCTTGCTCCGACTCTGCTACCGCTGGGAAGCGTGCAAGATCTTCGGGACGAATCCCAAACAGCTCAATCGGTGCATTTTGGCGCGCGCGGTTGGCAATAATTCGCGCTTTGACGACAGGCACCGCGTCCTGAACCCCCGGAATTGCGCGCAACCGCTCTGTCAGCGATTCATAATCGCGAATGATCGCATCTTGCGCCCCGTTCGCTTGTAATGTGCGTGGATAATACAGCTCTGCATGGGCAGATACGCCAAGAATCGTGCGCAGGGTTTCCGCGCGCAGCCCTGTTCGGATCGCGAGGGTCGCTACTAGCGCAAACACCGCCAAAGTGATGCCAATCAAGCTGATCCAGGTCATCACGCTCACCCCGCCTTCCGCACGTTTAGCGCGCAGATAGCGCCATGCGATCATCCACTCGAAACGCGCAAATGGCATCGGAGTTGTAGACTTGCTTGGGTTTGACACAGCTCGAGGCTCCCTTTTGGGATTATTTTATAGCTCAGAGGTGCGCCGAAACAGCGCAAAAGGCAAGCGCAGCAGGTAAATCAGGCCAGAAAGCAGCGCGAGACCGCCAAGAAATCCAATCACTGCAAAAATGATGCCCTCAAACGTGACAGGCATTGCGGGTTTGTAGTTTTCCCACACACGTCCCGCCAGCTCAGGGTCCGTAAAGCGCGTCGCATAACGAGCAAGGCTGAACGGGCCAAGGTTCTGCATGTCGGCCAGATCAGAGGACAGGCGCGCATGACGATCAATCGTGCGCACCATACTATCCGCACGTGCCGCCCCCATTTGCCCGCCTTGCGCAAGATCAACAAGCGCCGCGTCGCGGCTCAGATCGAGGCTTACCGCATCCTTGTCAAAGTCGTCCATAAAGCGCAACAACTCATCCACAGCACCTCCAAGGCGCTGCATATACTGTTGAGAATACTCAGGAAATTGCGACACACCCGCTGCGCCGCCAAGTCCGGCAACAAAGGCAAGTGCGCGCACAAGCATGGCTTACACCCCTTCGTAAATCGCAGCGATCTTGGCGATGGCCAACTCCGGCGTCATCTCTTCGCTCTCGCCGGTGCGACGAGACGTGACTTCAACCACACCATTCTTCAAGCCACGCGGACCAACGGTGATGCGCCATGGCAGACCGATCAAATCCATCGTTGCGAACTTACCACCCGCACGCTCTTTGCGATCATCATAAAGCGGATCAAGGCCCAGCGCCGTCAAGCTATCATAGAGCGCATCACAGGCTGCATCTGCCTCGTCGTCGCCTTGCTTGAGGTTCACAATTCCGCAATGGAACGGCGTAACACCTTCAGGCCAGATGATGCCGTTATCGTCATGCGATGCTTCGATAATCGCCCCCAAAAGACGCGAAACACCGATGCCATGGCTGCCCATGTGAAGGGGCACACGCTGGCCGTCTTCGTTCTGCACCATCGCGCCCATCTTCTCAGAATACTCAGTACCAAAGTAGAAAATCTGACCCACTTCGATCCCACGCGCTACACGGCGGCGCTCTTCCGGCAACTCGTTAAACGCGGCTTCTTCATGTGTTTCATCCGTGCGTGCATAGCGGCTGGTGAATTCTTCCATCACCGATTGACACGCGGCCTTGTCATCAAAATCAATCGTGCGGTCGCCAAAGCTAAGATCTGTAATTTCGCTATCATAGAACACTTCGCTCTCGCCCGTGTCGGCGAGCACGAGGAATTCGTGCGTGTAATCGCCTCCAATCGGCCCACTGTCCGCGCGCATAGGGATCGCTTGTAGCCCCATACGTTCGTATGTGCGCAAGTAGGTCACCAAATGACGATTGTACGCGTGCAGAGCATCTTCTTTAGTCAGGTCAAAATTGTAGCCGTCTTTCATCAGAAACTCGCGGCCCCGCATGACACCAAAGCGCGGGCGCACTTCGTCGCGGAATTTCCACTGAACATGGTAAAGCGTCAGCGGTAGCGACTTATAGCTCCCAACAAAGTTCGCGACCATATCCGTGATCAGCTCTTCATTGGTGGGACCATAGAGCATCTCTCGGTCATGACGGTCCTTGATCCGCAGCATTTCGGGGCCGTAGGCGTCATAACGACCAGATTTGCGCCACAGATCCGCCGACTGCAACGTTGGCATAAGCATCGGAATATGCCCCGCGCGCTGTTGTTCCTCATGCACGATATTCTCGATCTTGCGCAGCACTTTGAATCCCATGGGCAACCACGAATAGATCCCGGCAGAGGATTGCTTGATCATCCCCGCGCGCAACATCAGGCGGTGGCTGACTATCTGCGCATCCGCAGGATTTTCTTTCAGGATCGGCAAAAAGTAACGGCTCAGACGCATGGAATTTCTTTCGAGATTAGTTCAGATTTCTTCCCGTTTAGGCGCTTGCGTCCTATGCAGCAAGCCAAGCCTTCATCTTTCCAGATAAACTTCGGGGGAGTCTCAGCTTGCTGAGACGGGGGCTGGCCCCCTTGTCCCCTTGAAACCTCGCCCCGCATAAGCGATGTCTAAGCAAGGCTAGCAAACAGAGGCGCGCATGGCACATCCCATCAAAGATCAGATGAAATATTGGGGCATCGCCACGGCGATTTTTATGCTCGCGATGTGGTATTTAGGCGATGTGATCCTGCCTTTCGTGCTTGGCGGCGCAATTGCCTATTTTCTTGATCCTGTCGCGGATAAGCTGGAAAATCTCGGCTGCAGTCGCGCGCTTGCGACGACGATCATCACATTGGTGGCCGTGGTCATCTTTGTACTGATGATCCTGCTGGTTGTTCCAACGTTAATCAATCAAGCTATCGCCCTGTTCGAAGTCGCACCGCAACTGTTCCAAGACCTACAAGCCTTCCTTGCAGAGCGCTTCCCGCAGGCCTTGGATGAAGGCTCCACCTTGCGTCAATCATTGCTAGGCATTGGTGAAACGATCCGAGCCAAAGGCGGCGAACTCCTTAGCTCAGTCCTGTCTTCAGCCTCCTCAATTATCAACATTGTCGTGTTATTTTTGATTGTTCCCGTCGTCGCCTTTTACCTGCTGCTTGATTGGGACAACATGACTGCGCGCATCTACACGTTGCTTCCACGCGATCATGCACCGACTGTGCGCGAATTGGCCTCCCAGATTGATCAAACTCTCGCGGCCTTCATTCGCGGAATGGGCACGGTTTGCCTGATCTTGGGCACGTATTACGCAATTGCGCTGATGCTTGTTGGCTTACAATTCGGCCTCGTCGTTGGCTTTATCGCCGGTCTTATCACCTTCATTCCCTATGTTGGCGCGCTTGTTGGTGGGGCTTTGGCCATCGGATTGGGGCTTTTTCAATTCTGGGGGGATTGGGTCTCGCTGGGGCTTGTTGCAGGCATCTTCGTGATCGGCCAAGTCCTGGAGGGCAACGTTCTCACCCCAAAACTTGTCGGCTCTTCTGTTGGCTTGCACCCTGTTTGGTTGTTATTGGCCTTGTCGGTTTTCGGCTCTCTCTTTGGGTTTGTCGGGATGCTGGTCGCTGTACCCGTCGCCGCTGCCCTTGGCGTTATCATCCGCTTCCTCGTCGGGCAGTATCTGGGCAGTAAACTTTACTATGGGCTAGAGCCTGATGAGCAAAGCGAAGACTAACAGATGAGCAAGCAACTCAGTTTTGATCTGCCCAGTCGCGCCGCACTTGGGCGGGATGATTTTTTCATTTCCCCATCAAACGCGCTGGCCGTAGTGCTGATCGACACGCCCGAGTCCTGGAACAATGGCAAGCTGCTGCTGATTGGTCCCAAAGGCGCGGGAAAGACCCATCTCGCGCATGTTTGGGCCGCACAAAGCGGCGCGCGCATCATCGCAGCAAACACGCTCACAGAAGACGATGTGCCAAACCTCGTCCAAACCCCTTTGGTGATCGAGGACGTCGATCATATCGCAGGTGATCGCACATTTGAGACCGCTCTTTTCCATCTCCACAACCTCGCCCAAGCCGAGGGGCGCGCACTTTTGCTCACCGCAAAAAGCCAACCGCACCTTTGGGGCCTGTGCTTGCCCGATCTCGCAAGTCGCCTGCAAGCGGTGCAATCGGCCACCCTTGAGGCCCCCGACGACACGCTCCTGACAGCCCTATTGATGAAGCTTTTCGCGGACCGCCAACTTAATCCCGCACCTGACGTCATCCCCTTTCTCGCACTACGGATCGATCGCTCTTTCGCTGCAGCGCAACAGATTGTCGAAGCTCTCGACAAAGCGGCACTCGACGCGGGTCGCGCGATCACGCGGGCTTTCGCCTCCGCTGCGCTGGACAAGATCACTGACGTCAGCGCACACTCCGACATGAGCCATGAGTAGGTGACGCCGATGCAAGCCGATTTCCTGACAGCAGACTGCCCCGCCCCCCTTGATCTGCCTGACGTGGATCTGAGCGGGCCTGCGCGTTTTGTGAACCGCGAACTTAGCTGGCTCAACTTCAATTGGCGGGTGCTGGAAGAAGCGGAAAACCCGCGCGTGCCCTTACTGGAACGTCTGCGGTTTCTATCGATATCAGCGACCAACTTAGACGAGTTTTACACAGTGCGCGTCGCGGGCCTGCGTGAATTGGCGCAAGCAGGCAAAACCAAGGCGGCCGCCGATGGCTTATCGCCTGCAGAGCAATTGGTGCTGATCAACGAAGACGCGCGCAATTTGCTTCAAACTCAGCAAAAAGTGTTCGAGGGCATACGCCACAAAATGCTCGACGCGGGCATCGCGATTGTCGCGCGCACTGATCTGACAGACGCCGACAAAGACATGATTGCGGATATCTTCCTGCATAAGGTCTTTCCCGTTCTTTCCCCGCTCGCGATTGATCCCGCGCACCCGTTTCCGTTTATTCCCAACACCGGTTATTCGCTTGCGCTGCAACTGGAACGCCAATCCGACAAGCGTGATCTGCTCGCTTTGCTGCCTATTCCTGCGCAAATTGATCGCTTTGTCGCCCTACCTGCACCCGATGGCCAGCTACGCTATCTCCCGCTCGAAGATGTCTTGATCGAAAACCTTGGACGGCTGTTTCCGGGCTACAAACTCAGAGGTCACTTTGGCTTTCGCGTATTGCGCGATAGCGATCTTGAGGTGGAAGACGAAGCAGAAGATCTCGTCCGCGAATTCGAGGTCGCCCTAAAGCGACGCAAACGCGGTGAGGTCGTGCGCTTGACCTACACGGGCGACGCGCCGAACAAACTAAAAGCATTGGTCATGCGCGAACTTGGTGTGACAGAGGCCGAAACCGTCGAGCTCCCAGGCATGATCGGCATGGCTGATCTGTCCGAGCTGGTCACAGATGCACGTCCCGATCTGCTTTGGCCCACTTTCATGCCGCGCATTCCCGAACGCGTGCAGGACCATGAGGGCGATATGTTCGCGGCGATCCGCCAAAAGGACATGCTGCTGCATCACCCCTATGAAACCTTCGATATGGTCGTGCGCTTCTTAACCCAAGCAGCCCGCGATCCTGATGTGGTCGCGATCAAACAGACGCTCTATCGTACCTCCAAACGTTCGCCCATTGTCTCCGCGCTCTGCGAAGCAGCGGAAGATGGCAAGTCCGTCACCGCGCTGGTCGAACTCAAAGCCCGCTTTGACGAGGCCGCAAACATCCGCCAATCGCGTCGTCTGGAACGCGCAGGCGCGCATGTGGTCTACGGCTTTCTCGACCTGAAAACACACGCCAAAATTTCCACTGTTGTGCGCCGCGAAGGTGATCAATTGGTCACCTACACGCATTATGGTACGGGCAATTACCACCCCATTACGGCGCGCATTTATACCGACCTGTCGTTCTTCACATGCGATACAAAACTGGGCCGCGACGCAACAAAAGTCTTCAACTATCTCTCGGGCTATGCGCCCCCTGATGCCCTTGAAAACCTATCGATCTCGCCTCTGACTCTGAAACCACGTTTACTCGATCTCATCGCGCGCGAAGCGGCACACGCACAGGCTGGCAAACCCGCGGTAATCTGGGCCAAAATGAATTCCCTGATTGATCCCGAAGTAATCGACGCACTCTACGCAGCCTCGCAGGCTGGCGTGAAAATTGACCTCATCATTCGCGGCATTTGCGGATTGCGTCCCGGTATCAAAGGCCTCAGCGAGACCATTCGTGTCAAATCCATCGTGGGCCGTTTTTTGGAACATTCACGCGTCGTGTGCTTCGGCAACGGCCACGGCCTGCCGCATAAAAAGGCACGCGTTTTCATCAGCTCCGCTGATTGGATGGGCCGCAATCTAAACCGCCGCGTCGAGACCTTAGTGGAGATCAACAATGGCACGGTAAAAGCGCAAATCGTGAGCCAAATCATGGCTGCAAACCTCGCGGATGTCGCGCAAAGCTGGATCATGCGTCCCGATGGATCTTTCGAGCGCGACAGCATTCCTGACGGTCAATTCGCCTTCAATTGTCACCGCTTTTTCATGGAAAATCCCTCCCTTTCTGGGCGCGGATCTGCCGGTGCCGCTGATGTTCCAAAATTGACCCACACGGAAGATGAAAGCAGCTAAATGAGCGATGATATGATCCCAGACATTCCCGCTGGTGCCGCGAATAATCCATTCGGACGCCCCCTGTTTAACGACCCGTCCGTGCGCAAATTGGCGCGCGTAGGCGTGGTTGATATTGGTTCCAACTCTGTGCGGATGGTTATCTTTGATGGTGCCGCGCGCAGCCCTGCCTATTTTTACAACGAAAAAGTCATGTGTGCCTTGGGTGCAGGCATTTCTGACACTGGCCGTCTAAACCCCGAGGGCCGCGTGCGCGCATTGGCCGCCGTCGCGCGTTTTGAAGCGATTGCGCAAAGCCTTGGTATTTCGCCCCTCACGGCCGTCGCCACCGCCGCCGTGCGCGATGCCAGCGACGGGCCGGATTTCTGCGCCGATGTGCTGCGCGAAACTGGTTTGACAGTCCATGTTATCGACGGCCCGGAAGAGGCCCGGCTCTCTGCGCAGGGAGTTCTACTCGGCTGGCCAGGCTCTTACGGATTGGTCTGCGATATCGGCGGCGCGTCAATGGAGCTAGCAGAAATTCGCGACGGGCATGTCGGCAAATGCGTCACCTCCTCGCTTGGTCCGCTGAAATTGCAAAGCATGAAGGGCGGAGCGAAGGCGCGCAAAGCCTACGCCAAAGAGGTAATCGCAGATCTGCAAAACCAGATGGGCGAACAAAAAGACCGCTTGTTTCTCGTGGGCGGTTCTTGGCGCGCGATTGCACGCATCGATATGCACCGCCGTGGCTACCCGCTGCATGTGCTACACGAATATCGCATGACCCCGAAGTCTGTACGCGAAACGGTGAAATACATCGCCAAATCCGACATAGAAGAGCTGCGCAGTGTCTGTCGCATCTCTTCAGCGCGGATGGTCTTAGTGCCGATCGCCAGTGAAGTTCTCAAGGTTCTGATCAACCGCTTCAAGCCCAAAGACATCGCGATTTCCAGCTACGGCATTCGCGAAGGAATGCTGTATGAGCAAATGCCGCAAAAGCTGCGCGACCGCGATCCTTTGATCGAATCCGCGCGCTTTTCAGAGAGCAAAGACGCGCGCACACCGGGCTTTGGCAAGACCCTCTACGATTTCATCATGCCCCTCTTTAAGTCAGCCCCACCCGCGACGAAACGCTTGGTCAAAGCAGCAAGCCTTTTGCACGATGTCAGCTGGCGCGCGCACCCAGATTTTCGAGCGGAAGTCTGCTTTGATAACTCCACGCGCGCCAATCTTGGCGGGCTAAGTCATTCAGAACGCATCTTTCTTGGGCTCGCACTGATGCACCGCTATCGCAACAAACGTGAGGGCACACGCTTTGATGACCTCTTTGATCTGCTCGCGCCCGAACAGCAGATCCAAGCCGAGATCCTTGGCAAAGCCATGCGATTTGGCGCGATGCTCTGGATGGAGAAAGACGCACAATTCGGCGAGTTTCGATGGTTCCCAAAAAAGAAAATCCTCGAGCTACGCTTGCACGCCTCTGCAAAACCGCTGTTTTCCGAAGTTGCAGAAGCAAGGCTAAAATCCCTCGCAAGATCCTTAAGCGCCGACTTGAAAATTAAGTTTACCAAGCCCTCAACTGAGGCCTAAACCGCCCGCTTCTTTGGTCTAAAAAAACCTAAAGATCGACCTCGCCCTCGGACGCTTCCATCTCTTTGGCACTCTTACGGCGCAAAATAATATCGCCGTTCGGCAAAATCTCAGGTGAGTGGTATTTCGAGAAATCTTTAACCTTCCCCAGCAAATCCCCAAGCGCGGGGCCCACGTTTTCGACAAAGCCGCGCAAGCCGGGTTCAAGCTGCTCCGACAGCCCTTCCATATCACGCAACGCGGGCTGCATTTCTTGCAATAGGCCTTCGAACAAAAGCCGTGCGCCTTTTTCCATCAGTCCAGGGTTCTCTTGGTTTGTGGTCTCATCAGCCTGCGCAGGCAAAGCCAGTGCGACGGCCAATGCGGTCGTAAGTACAATCTGTTTCATACAACCAACCTAAGTACAAAGCGCTCAGATTTTTAGGCTAAAAATCTAGATCCAACGTCACGGGGAAGTAATCAGAGCCTGTCAGAAGCGCGACGCGCAGCTTCAGATCCTCCCAACACTTAGGATCGTCAAAAAGATGTCAAATACGCCAAGCCTCTGCTTTAGAACGAAAAAGTTTCTGACCATGATATAATCTAAAAGCACTTGAAGATATCGATTATCCTTCTTCAGGAAAAACCTTGAGGTCGTCGGTTCCCAGTCAATTTTTCGAGCCAACGCTCGGGCCGCATGCGGATCATAGAGACAGGGGCAGCCAATTTCGCCCAAAATAATCTCCACGGAGGAGTGTCCGAACAAATTTTCATACTCGTCCAGGCCCAGCCCATCGTTCAAATCGCTCAACACCATCAACGCCTCGCCCGCGTCCAAATGCTCTTCTACGTGCGCGCGCAACCAGACCGCTGCACCAGTTGTTTACGCCGATTGGCAATGGAAAAGCGCATGACCTCAGCGGCATTATGCGCCAGATGAAGCGCTTTGCTCTTCAGATGCGCGCCGATCAAACGCAATTTGTGGCCCGCTGCCGTTTCAATCGCAAGCTCGAGAGGAGGCTTGGAAAAACGCATGCTGTTGGCCCGATTATCGATGTCCAGATCAATTTGGTAGGTCTCATTGAAGGGCGGCACAGGGTCCCCCAAGGTCCCGATCGGGTCATTTGTTGGCGTGAGCTTCATGGGATCATAGAGCAATGCAATCTCCTGTTGCGTCGTATTTGTGAAACCTATCAATGTCTTACGTGCGCATAAATCATAGGGTTTCGCAAAATTCTCTAAAGCCCACGTACAAGAACGAAGCTGATGATCATCTAGCGCTTCAATGACCATAATCGCATCCGCATCGATGCCCCGGAATACATGGCCAAGCGCTTTGGCTTGATCTGCCCGCTTCACATCACGCCGCCCAGGCCAGCAAGAATCGCGTTGTAACTGACCTTCATCGTCAAAGAGACGGTCAAACCATTCCACATTGTAGCAAGCAATGCGCATTACGCGGCCCGTTCTTTGGTGATTTCTTCCCAAGCACGGTTGATGTCGACAATGCGTTTTTCGGCCATGCGAATGGCTTCTTCGGGAACGCCCCGCGCGATCATGCGATCAGGGTGAGTTTCACGCACCATCGTGCGCCAGACTTGTCTGATCTGCTCCATCGTGAAGTCCGGCGATACGCCTAAAACTGTGTAAGGATCCGCCTCTGCATCCGGTACAAAGCGCGCGCGCAACGCGCGAAATTCGGTGTCAGGAAGGCCAAAAATGCCTGCGACTTGCTGCAAAAACTCATTCTCGCCCGGATGATAAAACCCATCCGCCATCGCGATATGAAACAGCCCCTCCATCAAGTCATTCAGCGTGCTTTTTTCACCCTCAAACATATCTGCGATGCGGCGCGCATATTCTTCAAAGCCGGCCACATCGAGGCGCGCAAGATTAAATACGCGTGCGGCATTTTCTTCATCCGCAGCCGCTATATTAAAGACTTCGCGAAAGGCTGTGACCTCATCTCGGGTCACTTGCCCATCGGCTTTCGCCATCTTCGCACCCAGCGCAATAACGGCAATCGTGAAACCAACGGAGCGTTCCGGCGGGCTGCGTAAACGGTCAAAAACCTGCGCGAGGCTTTCACCGCTAGAGAGCGCCGCAAGCGCCTCGGATATGCGAGTCCAAAGTGACATCCGTCATCTTTACGCGCACAAAGCGCCGATGCCCATCCTCGTTTAGGGTGAATTCTGCGACGCCAAGAGAATTTTCTACATCAGGATTAGATGGATATATCGCCCAAATTAGAAGCCAACTTTGGGAATTTGCGCGACCTTTTGATAGCCGAACTTGGCATGAAAGACCCGCCCGGCTGCGTTTTCACCGCTAATGGCGGCGATAAGACAGTGCGTTTCTTTTTCAATTGCGTGCGTTTCCAGTTGTTCCAAAAGCGCACGCCCACCCCTTTACCGCGCGCATTGGGGGCAAGGTTAATCGAAAGTTCTTTCTATGAAAAAAATCAGGCCCACCACGAAAAGAAGAATATTTAGTAAAAAAACAGCTTGTCCATCATTCTCAGCAATGAAAAAAACGCCAAGTCGTACTTTGATAAGTGTGCTGATTTCCTGAGACTCCCTAACTTCATTTGTGAAAGTTACAGTCGTGTCACGGATCAAAGGATTCCAGATATCGCAAATCGCTGGCGCATCGTCAGGCTCAGCCGCACGAATAATCATGTGAGCGTGCGCACCCCATGGGGCGTGTTGAACTCTGCAATCAGTGCAGGTGTATCGGCAATTTCAAAGCGGATTTCAGCACCAGTGATATCGCCCAAGGTTTCTGCGAGATCCAGCGCTTGCGGATGTGCGACGGTGAGCTGTTTCAGCGACGCACCCGTTGAAGCGAGCATTTGCTTGGGGTGCCGCGCGCCATGCCATTGAATAAGTGGCGGAAAAAAACCATCGAAAGGCAAGATACCGCTTTTTGGCACAGCCATTTGCCAACGCAATTCACCACGTTCAAGCGAAATCGCGTCGCCCACGTCCTGCCAATGCGCAAGCGCTGCACTCATATCAGGCACCGCGCAAATCCAATTGGTCAAACGCGGCGCACCAGAAAAATTATCAAGGTTAAACCAGCGCGCGCGAGCAGGATTAGGGACGTTGGGGTCAATCGAAATCGCTTCAAGATAAAGCCCACATCCCATGCCCATAAGGTGGTTGTGTGTTGCGAACTTCGCGTGCTCACCGCCAGTTTGCATCGGCAGGCCAAGCGCCTCTTCAATATGCGCGCGTGCAGTATCGCGGTCGGTTCCGCTAACGGCGAGATGATCCAGAAGAAGTGTGTTCATGGCACGAAAATTGCGTCAAAGCTGTGGGAGTTGCAAGTCGTTAGAACAACTTGGGGCTTTGCCCTCGCTCGATCAAAGATCGATCTCCATCCAAGGTATTTAGAGGCCAAAGAAGGGCGCAGGTTTTGGGTGCGCTCTTCTTTGGTATTTCGTTTCTATGCGCGAGTTTCGCGGATGATTTTCAGGATGTCATCCGCAGCTTTAGGGATATTGGTACCGGGGCCAAAAATTGCTTTGACGCCAGCTCCATAGAGGAAATCATAATCTTGTTGCGGGATCACACCGCCACAAATCACGATGATGTCTTCGGCGCCTTTGTCCTTGAGCGCTTCGACCAGTTTGGGGGCCAAGGTTTTGTGACCCGCCGCCTGACTGGAAATACCGATGACATGCACATCATTGTCCACCGCATCTTGCGCGGCTTCCTCAGGGGTTTGGAATAGCGGGCCAACATCGACATCAAACCCGATGTCCGCAAAGGCGGTTGCTATGACTTTCGCACCGCGATCATGGCCATCCTGACCCATTTTCACCACCAACATACGCGGACGGCGGCCCTCGTTCTCTGCAAAATTCTCGACCGATTTCTGGATCGCCGCAAAGCCCTCGTCGCCCTCATAAGCCGCACCGTAAACTCCAGCCAAGGTCTTCACTTCAGCGCGGTGGCGCCCAAACACTTTCTCCATCGCCATGCTTATTTCTCCCACACTTGCGCGTGCACGTGACGCTTTAACTGCCGCTTCCAAGAGGTTGCCATCCGCCTCGGCGCAGCGCGTCAGTTCTGCCAAAGCCGCCGTGCACGCCTCCTCATCACGGCTAGAGCGAATGCTGTGCAAGCGCGCGATTTGCGACGCGCGTACGGCCTCATTGTCGATATCAAGAATATCAATCGGTTCTTCTTCATCGAGGCGGTATTTGTTAACACCCACAATGACTTCCTGACCGCGATCAATCATCGCCTGACGCTTGGCCGCAGCTTCTTCGATGCGTAATTTTGGCATGCCAGAAGCGACCGCCTTGGTCATGCCGCCCATTTCTTCGACCTCTTCGATGAGCTTCCACGCCTCTGTCGCGAGTTGATCAGTTAAGCTTTCCACATAATAAGAGCCAGCGAGTGGATCGACAACATTCGTAACACCCGTTTCTTCCTGCAAAATCAGCTGCGTATTTCGCGCGATGCGGGCGCTAAACTCTGTGGGTAGTGCAATGGCTTCATCCAGCGCGTTTGTGTGCAAGGACTGCGTGCCACCCAACGCGGCGGCCATCGCTTCATAGGCAGTGCGGATCACGTTGTTGTAGGGATCTTGCGCCTGCAAACTTACACCAGAAGTTTGGCAGTGGGTGCGCAGCATTTTAGACTTTTCCGTCTGCGCGCCAAGATCCGTCATGATATTATGCCACAAGAGGCGCGCCGCACGTAGCTTAGCGGCTTCCATGAAGAAATTCATACCAATAGCAAAGAAGAACGACAGGCGCGGCGCGAACATGTCCACATCCATGCCACGTGCCATCGCTGTGCGTACATACTCGCGTCCATCTGCAAGCGTATAGGCAAGCTCTTGCACGAGGTTCGCGCCTGCTTCCTGCATATGATAGCCGGAAATCGAAATGGAATTGAATTTTGGCATATTCGACGAGGTATATTCGATAATGTCCGCAATAATGCGCATCGAGGGTTCGGGCGGATACACATAAGTGTTGCGCACCATGAATTCTTTCAGAATGTCGTTCTGAATGGTGCCCGCAAGGACGGAGCGATCATGCCCCTGCTCTTCGCCAGCTACGATAAAGTTGGCGAGGATCGGGATCACAGCTCCGTTCATCGTCATCGACACTGAGACTTTATCGAGCGGGATTTGATCAAAGAGGATTTTCATATCCTCAACGCTGTCAATCGCCACCCCCGCTTTGCCAACATCGCCCTCTACGCGCGGGTGGTCACTGTCATATCCACGGTGTGTCGCAAGATCGAAAGCCACAGAAACACCCTGCTGACCCGCCGCCAAAGCTTTTCGATAGAACGTATTGCTTTCCTCGGCCGTGGAGAAACCTGCATATTGTCGGATGGTCCAAGGACGCCCAGCATACATCGTTGCTTTGACACCGCGCGTGAACGGGCCTTTGCCGGGAATGCCACCCATATGCGACAGATCAGCAGTATCGGCTTCGGTATAGAGCGGTTTGATATCAATGCCTTCCAACGTGTTCCACGTCAAATCATCCAACGCGCGTCCGCGCACTTCTTTTTCAGCGAGGGCTCGCCAGTCGTTGTTTTGCGTCATATCTTTGTCCTTTGTTCAAGAAATCCAGCTCTGCGGTATATCCCGTCTTTTCGGATTTCGGGTCTTCCAATAAATGTGCCAGCCCGTCCGCGCACGCGCGCAGCCAGAACAGATCGTCTGCGTAGCTTTCCTGAAACGCGGCGCGGTCGGCTTGCGAAAACGGTTCCCATAGCGTGCCGTGAATGTATGCGCGAAGGCGTAGCAATTCTTCCGCGCCAAGTGGCAAATCCAACAGTTGCGGCACGAAAGGTCGTTGATTGCGCCATATCAATGTCTTGCCGCGTGGGGTAGGACATCCCAACAAATAAGATAACAAGCGATGCGGCGCTGAAGCGTGTTGTTCGAATGTGCTGACGAAGATCGCCGTGTTGGGAGCAGCAGCTGCGAGATCTGTGATCACATCGCGCCAAGACCGCGTTGATGCGGCAATCGCGGCTATGCGAGCCTCGCGTGGCACCAAGACCCCGCGCGGGATGCAAAAGCTGAGTGCAGAGCTCCAATATGTGCTGGGGCAGCGCAAGCTGAGATGTATTGCTTTGACCGATCCATCGAACGCGGCGACATAGCATGCCAATCGTTCTCCCGCTACCGGGTAGAGCGATTGAGACGAGAAATTGTGGCGCATTTTGCCAAGGATGTTTTCTTCGGACACGACAAGGTAATCCAAACCCATTTGCGCAGATCGCTCCAGATGCAGTGCGATTTTGCTTTTGGCACGCGGGAAGTGTTGCGGGCCGACTCCCAAGGCCGGATTGGGGGCGACGCCATAGCACATACCTTTGCGCAACCGATACGGCTCCCATGGGCCGGCGATAATCTCCGCCAAGGCTGTCGCATGTCTGCGCAAATAGATTTGAAAACTTGTACTTGCAGTGCGATGCGCACCGATCTGTAGAATAACGTCCAAGCGTTCCGCCCGTTTTTGCCTCTGGGTGCCACGCCCTCACGGGTCTCACATCTAGAGACAGTTCGTCGAGCAGAGGAATGTTTTTTCCATCTAATTTTAAAAATTCCAGCTTAGGCGCAATTTCAGCCATCGCAATATGCTGTGCGCCGCCTATATTAAGGCTAATAGGAGACCCTATGAGACAGTTCTTATCATTTGTTTTTGCAATGCTTTTTCTTGCCAACCCAAGTGCGGCACAAGACACAGGACCCCCCAAACCCACCACGGCGTGGGAGGCGATTTCCGTGGCAGATACTGACAATTTGAATGATTTCTTATGGCAATCTCGTCCTGTAGTAGTCTTTGCGGACAGTGAAAACGATCCACGTTTCGAGCAACAAATGGCTTTGCTCGAAGCCCAAGCCGACGCTTTGGCAGAGCGCGATATCGTTGTTTTGGCAGATACAGATGCGTCGTTCAAAAGCCCGTTGCGCACCGCGTTGCGCCCGCGCGGGTTTATGATTGCGTTGATCGGCAAGGATGGTGGCGTGAAACTGCGCAAAGCCTCGCCTTGGCGCGTACGCGAACTGACCCGCGTTGTTGACAAAATGCCCATGCGCCAACGCGAAGTGCGCGGTCGTCGGGAAGCAGATGCCGCACAGGAGTAGCTACGCTGCGCCACATCAGCCTTGAAAATGGCGCACGCGTCCTTTATATTTAGCGTATCAAAAGATTTATGGAGCAAAGCGGTCCCACATGAATAGATCTGTCGCACTTGCCCCGCGTGAACCTGTGGAGAA
>Ga0206129_10003254_pt1 | contig 19034 bp, 18 predicted proteins | sample Helgoland_Spring_8_FD_148616 | JGI IMG/M metagenome (GOLD analysis project Ga0206129, IMG submission 148616) | Pelagic subsurface seawater microbial communities from Kabeltonne, Helgoland, North Sea - Helgoland_Spring_Bloom_20160502_2 | ecosystem: Environmental > Aquatic > Marine > Epipelagic ...
GCTTCGATCTTGTCGAGCGTGCCGTCACGCAGCATGTCGAAACACTCGACGCCTTCCTCAGATTCGAGACAACCGTCCTCGACCATCTTCAGACAGCTCTCAACCGCATCAGAGCCAGGCTCAAGGTCGTAGCAGCCCATATCTTCGGCCCGCATTTCAATGGACAGTGATTCCTGCACCGCGTCATCGGACAGGTTGAAGATCAGGTTGGGGTAGAAACCGAATACCACGATCAACAGCAGGAATGGACTCCACGAGATCCATTCGAACTTCGATACGTCGCGAATGTGTGGGTCGTTCTCGAACTCTTCGGTTGGCGTACCGAATGCGGTCTTCTGGACCATCCACAGCAGGTAACCCGCTGCGAGGACGGTGCCGAGAGCCGCGACCACCATGTAACTACGCCACACGGCATCAGAAAGAATCGCTGCCGGGCTGTACGACGCCAGGATTGCGGGGAATTCGCCCCAGAAACCAGCGAGGCCGGGAAGACCAAGTGATGCCATCGAAGCGAAGGCCAGTATCCACCCCATCTTGGGGGCTTGCACCAGCAAACCGCCGAGACGGTTCATATCGAGGGTGTGGTACCGGTCCTTCATCGAACCAGCGACGAAGAACAACATGCCGGTGATGAGGCCGTGTGAGACCATGCCGAAGACTGCAGCGTTGATGCCAAAGTCGGTCAGGGTGGAGATACCCAGCATGACGAAACCCATGTGCGCAACCGATGAGAAGGCGATCAAACGCTTCATATCGGTCTGGGCCAGACAACCAAGCGCACCGTAGATGATGCCGATGACAGCCAGCAGGCCAATGACCGGGGCCCAGGCAGCGGCTGCTTCAGGAAGGAAAGGGATAGCGATACGGATGAAACCGTAGGTACCAAGCTTCAGCAGCACCGCAGCAAGGATGACCGAACCAACGGTTGGCGCCTGGGTATGGGCATCGGGCAGCCATGTGTGGAACGGGAACATTGGCACCTTGACACCGAAGCCCAGGAACATGCCGCCGAAGATCCACAGCTGTGCGTTGCGGCTGATACCCGATGTGGCACCGCTGGAGAGCGCTCGCATGTCGAAGGTGTTGACGGTCGGTGATGCCATCTCAGCGATCGTGCCGTTGGCCAAGAAGAAGACGGCCAGGAAGCTGACCAACATGAGCGCCGAACCGAACAGTGTGTACAAGAAGAACTTCAGTGATGCGTAGCGGCGGTCGTCGCCACCCCAGACACCGATGAGGAAGAACATCGGAAGCAGCACAACTTCGAAGAAGACGAAGAACAGGATCAAGTCCTGGGCAACGAATGAGCCGATCATGCCGGTCTCAAGGACCAGAATCAGCGTGAGGAACGTCTTGGGGTTATGCGGCTCCGGGAAGTGGCCGAACGAGTAGATGATGCACAACGGCACCACACCAAGCGTGAGCATCAACAGCGGGAGCGACATGCCGTCGAGGCCGACGATGAACCGGCTGTTGATGACGCTGATCCAGTCCTTGTCGACCAAGAACTGCAGTGTGCCTGCGTCGTCGTAGTCGAAGTTGATCAGCAGCAGTACGCCCAAGGCAGCAGTGATAAGCGATGTGCCGAGGGCAATCGTCTTATGTGCCGATTCTTCTTCTTTGGGCGTAGCCATCATTACCAAAGCACCGACCAGCGGGATAAAGGTAACGAGGGCGAGGCCCCAATCATTGAGAAAAGTATCCATGAATATCTAGACCCTCAGAGAACGATGATGAGCAGGCCCGCAAGCAGGGTTGCGCCTGCGAACATGACAGTTGCGTATTGTTGGACTTGGCCAGTTGACCAGCGGCGCAATTCGCCACCGGCTCCTTGTGATCCACGACCAGCGGCATTGACGGAACCGTCGATGACCCCTTGGTCGATGTACTTGTAGAGCGCGTCGGCCGTCTTGACCGAATTCTTGCCGACTTCGTCGACGGCGGCATCGATGACGTTCTCGTGCACCCAGTTAGCGGCATAGGCCAGCGGCCGTTTGGTGAAGCTGGCAATACCGGTACCCGTGCGCAAGGCAAGGTACACGATCGTGAAGACCGTTAGGCCAAGAACCATGCCCCAGATGAGGGACGACCACAACGCCTGATCAAGGCCATTGTCGAGCGAGAACCCTAGGGTGAGGCCAGCAGCGGCTCCAAAGATGGAGCCCATCGCCGTCGCGCCTGCTGCGCCGACCGCAGCACCGCTGTCGTAGATGTGATCCAGGTAGTACCGGTTCTTAAGCATGGTGTGGCCGGCCTTGAGCAGCTTGCTGCGTTCGGTGGGACCGTTGATCATCTCGGTGGCCGAAGGGCTCTGTGCGTTGACCTTGACGAAGTAGTACCAGTACGCAACACCCACCGCGCCGGCAACAACCAGCGTGGAGAAGATGGCCAATGACCAGCTCGGATCAGCATGGCTGATCTTCGGGAAGTAACCAGTGGCCGCAAGCGGTTCGACGAAATGTTCGAAGCGCAAGGTGATCCCAGATGGGAGGCCAAGGAAGTTCTTGGGCAAGTTCATCAGACCGGCAACGACGGCGAGCCCAGCAAGGATGCGGAGCGGCCACAGAATGCGGGGGCCTGACTCGTGGGGATCGCCATGATGTGCATGGTCGTCGTGCGCACCAGCAGCGGCATGACCATGATCGTCGTCATGGTGGCCGCCCCGGAACTCACCGAAGAAGGTCAGGTACATGACTCGGGTCATGTAGGCGGCGGTCATAGCGGCCGTGATCATGCCCATTACCAGCATGATTGTGTAGGCGCCGTTTGCGTGGCTTTCGCCTTCGAAGAAGCCCCAGCCGCCGGTGCCAGCGAGGATTTCATCCTTTGACCAGAAACCAGCAAGCGGTGGCAGGCCTGCGAGTGCGATCGAGCCGATCAAGAAGGTCTTGTAGGTGGTCGGCATGAACTTTCGCATGCCACCCATGTCCTTCTTCATGTCGAAGCTATGCACTGCGTGGCTAACCGAACCAGCGCCCAGGAAGAGGCACGCCTTGAACAGTGCGTGCGTCGTGAGGTGGAAGACGGCTGCGGTCCATGCACCGACACCGAGAGCCAGGGTCATGTAACCGAGCTGGCTGATGGTTGAGTAGGCCAGAACCTTCTTGATGTCGTCTTGCACGAAGGCCAGCGAGGCACCAACCAGTGTGGTGACAGCACCAATCACGGCGAGTGCGTTGATGCTTGAGCCGCCGATCGACAGGCCGTTGAAGAACACGCCGTAGAGGCGAGCGATGAGATAGACACCAGCGACAACCATGGTCGCTGCGTGGATCAGTGCCGAGACCGGCGTCGGGCCGGCCATGGCATCGGGGAGCCAGGTATGCAAGAAGAACTGGCCCGACTTCGACATGACGGCGGCAAGCAAACACAGCGAGGCGATGAGGAGCATCGTGTGGCTGGTCCCACCCTTACCCTCACCAAGAATTGCGGCTGCGTTGATGTCGATGATGCTCCACTTCTCATTCGAGGCGAAGAAGAGGATGATCATGCCAATCAGTAGGCCCATATCACCAACACGGTTGGTGAGGAAGGCCTTGAGAGCTGCATCAGAGTTGGGTTGTTCTTCCCACCAATGGCCGATGAGCGCAAACGAGCAGACGCCCACAAGCTCCCAACCAACAATCATTTGCAGCACGTTCGCGCTGGTCACAAAGAACAACATGGCGGCGGTAAACAGCGACAAGAAACCGAAGTAGTGGGTGAAGCGGCGATCACCAGCGACATAGTCGGTGCTGTAGATGTGCACCAGCATCGAGACGAGGGTGACCACGACCAGCAGCGTCACGGTCAGGCCATCGACCATGGTGCCAATGGTGAAGTTGATCCCACCGTTTGACCACCAGGTTCGTTCGGAAACAACCGCTACCGCTGCGGCTGCGGTGCTCCCGGCTTCGGCTTCGGTGAAGGCAGTGAGCGCCGATGCTGACTCGCCATCGGGCGACCCAGCATTGGTATCGATGGGGTAAGCACCCTCGTCAGAGTGATCGTCGTCTTCAGCATGCGCTTCGTCATCTGAGTGATCGCCGTCTTCGTCGCCGTGGGCTTCGGCATCGGTGTCGTGACTTTCGCCATCGTCAGCATGGGTGTCGTCGGCGGCATGCGCTTGATCGGAGGCATACGCCTCGTAGTCGAGCGGGATATAACCGGCTTCGCCCTTATGGTCGACACCATCGATCGAGTATTCGATGTAGTCGCACGTCTTAGGGGTGCAGTTGGCGGCCTCATTGACTTGGCCAATCCACTGACCGGCAGTAAGCAGCGCCAGGATAAAGCAGACGCCAACAGCAGCTATGCCGACCTCGCTACCGCCACGTGGCATACGTTTGCCGAAGCCGAGAATGATCGCGAAAGACACCGCCATAATGGCGGGAATGATCCACACGTTCTCGAGGAAGAACCCACTGGCTTCGACAGCCAAACCACCGGATTCGGCGGCCAAATACGTCGTATTCATGTAATCAGCCCTTCAAGAGGTCGACCTGATGCAGGTCAATGCTCTTGGAGTTGCGGTAGATGGTCAGGACGAGTGCAAGGCCAACGCCAACTTCGGCGGCGGCCACAGCAATGATGAACAAGGCGAAGACTTCGGCAGGGATCTGTGCGCCATTAAAGGCACCAAAAGCGATCAGGTTGATGTTGACCGCATTCAAGATCAGCTCGATCGACATAAGTACGAGCACGGCGTTACGCCGGGCCAGAACGCCATAAACGCCAATACAGAACAAGATCGACGAGAGCAGTAGGAACTGCACGAGATACATCGGTGACTCCCCCTTACTCTTTCCGGGCCACGACGATGGCGCCGATAAGTGCAGCGAGCAGCAATACCGAGATTGCTTCGAACGCCACGATGTAGGTACTAAAGATCGAATCGGAGACCTGTTCTACGGTGGTCGGGCTGTTGCCGAGCACGTCGATCTCCTCGTCGCCAGCGAAGTCGACTACTGCGTAACCCATGACCAGTACAAGGAGCACTGCGGTCAAGATGGCGGGAATGACGTTGTCGTGGTCGAGACCATCTTCGTTGCCGACCTTGGCCCGAGTAAGCATGATGCCGAACAGAAACAACACGATGACGGCGCCGATGTAGACCAGCACCTGGGTGACGCCTACGAATTCAGCGCCGAGCAGCAGGAACTGGGCAGCGACGCCGGCCAACACCACCACGAGATACAGCGCAGCGTGCACGATGTTGCTGGTGGTGACGACCCGCAACGCGGCAATCACCATGACCGCTGCAATGAGATAGAAGAAAACGTTCTGCGCCACAACTGCACCAAGCACAGGAGCGCTCACCATGGAGGCGACGGTGGTGATCATGACGACGGACTCGGCAGTTTCTTGATCTTGACCTCGGCTCCGGCCTCGTACGCGGGGTACTCAGGAACGGTTTCCATCCAGTCAGCCAGGCGATCCTTGTCATGGAGTAGATCAGCGATCTTCATTTCGCTGAACTCGAACTCGGGGCTCCAGAAAAGCGCATCGAACGGGCAGACCTCGACGCAGATTCCGCAATACATACAGAGTGCGAAGTCGATATCGAAACGATCAAGCTTGTTCTTCTGACGGGGTTTACCACCGGCACGACGGGGCGGCGCGAGTTCTTTATGGCCTTCGATGTAGATACACCAGTCGGGGCACTCGCGTGCGCACAACATGCACGCAGTGCAGTTGTCATGGTGCAAGGCAATAACGCCTCGGGCACGGTCAGGCGGCGCCTCTTTGACATGCGGATATTGGACCGTGTGCGCGCCCTTGGACGGCGCTGGCGGTGCTAGTGGCCCATCAGGGAACACTGTTTTGATGAACGTCTTGGCAGTAACACCAAGACCCACCAACATGCCGGGCAATTTAGGCACAAAACACCTCACGCGAGTTGCGAGCGCAGCGAGCACACTCGGTAAGTGAACGAGGGCCCCAGCCCGAGAGAACGGCCGGCATCTAGAAGACCACCTTGAAGATCGCGGTCACGACAATGTTGAACAGTGACAAGGGAATCAGGAACTTCCATGCGAGACGTTGCAACTGGTCTTCACGGAACCGGGGGTAGGTGATCCGGAACCAGAAGATCAGGAAGGCAATAAAGACCATCTTGGCAGCGAGTACCAATGGGCCGATGTAGTCCATGATTTCAGCGTTGGCGTCGACGAATGGGACCGTCCAACCGCCGAGGAACAGGGTTGCACCAATTGCCGAGAACACCGCAGCAGTCGCGAACTCGCCAATGAAGAACAGCAAGAACCGCATGCCGGAGTATTCGGTCAAATAACCAGTAACCAGCTCAGATTCAGCGACCGGCATATCAAACGGTGGCTGAGTCAGTTCAGCCTGCACGGCAACCATGAAGATGAAGAAACCAATGATCTGAGGGATGATGAACCAGACGCCGAAGTCTGCTTGCGCAGCAACGATGCCTTTCATGTTCAACGTGCCAGCCATGATCACGACACCAACAACCGAAAGAACCAACGGAAGTTCGTAGGCAATGAGCTGACCGGCAGCACGAATACCACCGAGCAGCGAGTACTTGCTGTTGGAGCCCCAACCTGCCATCAAGATGCCGATCACCGACACCGATGACACGGCCATAGCGAAGTAAATACCGGTGTTCAGGTCCACGAAGTGGGTATCGGGGCCGCCGGGCAACACCAATACCAACATGAACGTGGAAACAAGCACCACAAACGGGGCGGCTGCGAAGACAAACCGGTCGGCCTTGCTGGGGAAGATGTCTTCCTTCTGCAAGAACTTGCCAAACTCGGCCAACAGCTGAAGCTGACCGTAGGGGCCGGTTTCCATAGGACCAAGACGGCTTTGCATGAAGCTCATCATCTTGAACAGGAACAGGTAGACAAGTGCGCCGGTTGGCAGCAACACCGCGACAAGACCTATACCGATCTTGGCCAGGGTGTCCACCCAATACGGCGGGTTGATCGCAAGGAACGACGAAATCAAAGGGTTCACCGGTCGATATCTCCGAGGATGAAGTACAGCGACGCCAAAATCGTGGCGATGTCGGGCACGAGGACACCTTCGAGCAGCCACGGCGAGATCGACATGTTCGAGAACGAAGCGGTGCGAATCTTGACCCGAAACGGAGTGAGTTCACCCTTGCTCACCACGTAATAACCCATGGCGCCGAGCGGATTTTCGGTCTGCACATACGATTCGCCGGCAGGAACCTTGATGATGCGTGGCACCTTGGCCATGACCGGGCCGGCAGGCAGGCCATCGAGCAGCTGCTCGACCATGTAGGTAGCTTCGCGTGTCTCTTGCAGGCGAACCCAGTAGCGACTGAACGAATCACCGTCGGGGTGGGTCCAGACTTTCCAGTCCAGATCCTTCCATGCCAGCGGGGAGTCAGCGTCTCGACGCAGATCCCAATCGACACCGGAACCACGCAGGTTTGCGCCACTCAGGCCGTAGGCCATAGCAACATCGGCAGGGATGATGCCCACACCACGGCAACGGGCTTGGAAGATCTCGTTGCCGACAACCAGGTCTTCCATCTCGTCGCAGAAGTCACGGACCTTCTGCATGGATGACTTGGTTTCCTTGATCCAGCCGGCGGGCAGGTCGTCTTTGACGCCACCGATGCGGTTGAAGTTTGGATGGAAACGGCCGCCGGTCGCAGATTCGATCTGGTTGAGAACGAATTCGCGATCGCGGAACGCGTAGAAGATCGCAGTAACACCACCGAGTTGCACGGCCATGTCGCCGAGAAACAACATGATGTTGGCGATGCGACCCATCTCGAACAGGGCAGTTCGGATGTACTGGGCTCGAGGCGGGGCCTCGACTTCCATAAGTTCTTCGGCCGCCAGGATGAACGGCACCTCGTTGGCGAAACTGCCGACCCAGTCGATGCGGTTGATCAGCGTGGTGACCTGGGGGTAGGTACGCACCTCGGTGAGTTTTTCATATCCCCGGTGCATGTACCCCATGATGGGTTCCGCAGAGATGACCTGCTCGCCGTCGAGGCGGGCAACGATACGTAGCGTGCCATGAGTAGCCGGGTGCTGGGGCCCAATGTTGAGGGTCATACCCTCGGTTTCGAGCTCTACATTGACCCGAGCGTCGGCGGCTTGCGCAGCGATGTAGCGGAGTTGTTCATTGTTCGTGATGTCGAATTCGGCGTTGATATCGGTAGTCACTCGTTGGCCTCGCCATCGGTCGCTTCGCCATCTGCATCATCATCGGCACCAGGCATAGCTTCAACATCGACGATGCCAGGCCATGGCTTGACCCTGCGAGACACCAAGGGATAGTCCTTGCGCAGCGGGTTGCCCTCGAAACCGGTGGGCAGGTACAACACCCGCAAGTCAGGGTGACCAATGATGTTGATACCGAACATTTCCCACATTTCCCGCTCGTGCCACGTGGCACCGGCAAAGACGGGAATCAGCGTGTCGATAGCGGGTGCACTGTCGTCGAGATCGGCCTTGATGTGCACCCCAATCTGTTCTTCGATTGAGTACAGCCGCAACAGGGCCTGAAAGCGGGTATGGCCACCGGCGACGCCACTTGTCATTTCTTCGGCGTCTTTGTCGTTCGGACCACCACCGTGAACCACCCAGTCTTGCTCGGCGTCCATCTCGCGACCATACGGGTTGGGTAGCCAGTCAATGGCAGAGATGTAGTCGAGCCAGGTCATGCCCAACTTGTCGCGGGCAAAGGTTGCGGCCTGGACCCATGCAGTGGCGTCGACGCGAATCCATAGGTCGCGGCCAGGAGTGATGTGCTGGTCGAGAAATGCATCGCCGAGTTCATCAGCAAACGCCTTGGCGATAGCTTCCCGCACTGCGTCGGTTACTTCGGCTTCTTCGACAACGGTGTCGTCGGCGGCAGTGGTGCTCATTCGATTTCACCTCCGCCAACAACAATCGGGTCACGAACGATGCCCTGCCAACGATCAGCAGGATCTTCGTTGTGGATCATTTCTTGCAGCAGCACGATGCCTTCGAGCAGTGCTTCGGGCCGTGGCGGGCAGCCAGGAACATAGACATCGACAGGAATGATCTGGTCGACACCCTTGGTCACCGAGTAGCTGTCCCAGTACGGGCCGCCGCAGTTGGCGCAAGAACCCATGGAAATCACGTATTTGGGGTCAGGCATTTGTTCGTAGAGCCGCAAGATCGCAGGTGCCATCTTGTCGGTCACCGTGCCAGAGATCACCACAAGGTCGGCCTGTCGAGGGCTTGCGGGGAACGGAATGACGCCTAAACGCATCACGTCGTAACGCGGTGAGCCGAATGCGGCTCCCATTTCAAGCGCACAACAGGCGAGGCCCCACTGGTAGACCCACAAGCTGTATTTACGGCTGATATTCAGCAGCTTGACGATCGACTTCGGCATCTTGCCGGATTCGACTAACCCCATCAGCGGTTCCTCGCAATCGCTCGTTCGCTGCGCTCGGCGAGCTCTGCGGAGTGTTGGTATGTCGTCGCCACTACAGCCATTTGAGTACTCCCTTGCGCCACGCGTAGACCAGGCCAAGCAGGAGAATGAAGATAAAGATGGCCATTTCGACAAGACCAAACGTGCCGTATGCCTCGAGCCGAGTTGCCCACGGGAAGATAAATACAGCTTCAACGTCGAACATCACGAAGAGCAACGCAAAGATGTAATACCGGATATTGGACTGGCCCCAATCGGAGCCGACCGGATCTACACCCGATTCATAGTTAATGTACTTCTGCGCCTGAGGGCGAGAAGGACGAAGCAATGAACTAATGCCAAGCAGAGCGGACACCAGGACCACAGCAAGCAGCCCGAAGATGCCGACTGTCAGATAACTGCGCAGGAAGTCGGACACGAGTCCCGAGCCTAACCCTCAGCACTAAACCATCCAAGCTTCTCGAAGCATTAGATATGGCTTTTTTGGGCGATTCTTGTGGCGCGGTTGTGTTGGGCGCGATGGACCACGACTACCGCTTGTGATTCTTTGCGCAATTAGGCCAACGAAGCGCCCCCGCCCGACTACCCGATTGCGGGGATGTCGTCGCTACTCAATCGGACTCGCGTTGCACCAACGTGGTCACCGGAAGGTTGCATACCCGCTGTAGGCGACTCGGCAAATCCAGCTTCAGCCAACGCGATGCCCCAGCAGGCAACGTTGAGATGATGACCTCGTCGAAACTCGATCGAGCCATCACGGTGCGAGCTGCTGTTGTGGGGTCACCAAGAATCACCTCGCCGGTGACCTGGTGGCCCAGATCGCCAAGTGCTTCACGAAATGTCGCCAACCGATGTTCACCCTCTTCACGGGCAGCAGCACGAGATTCGGCCACAAGCGTGTGCGCTCCCGGCCCGATCAAGCCGGTGGCGGGATCTGCATGAAGCACCGATGGTGCGGTTTGGGGCACGATGACGTGGAACTCGGCCTGGTTATCGGCGTGGGTGGTGATGAAATCGGTCAACTTGGTATTGGCCAGCGTGCGGTTCGCCACGATGAGGTATCGCCGAACCTGCACGGCACCGCCAGTCGGGTTGGCCCGACCTCGGTCTACCTGGAAAGCAACCTGGAGCTTGATCCGATACAGCGGGGCATCGTTGGCCATGGTCAGATCACGCTCGAGCACTCGGGCCGCGCTGAGATCACGTATTGACTTTGCTGCCTCAGACACGGCGTTCTGCGCTGCGTCCTCCCACGACACTGGCGAGGCAGCAACGATCTGGATGACCTTGTCGACTCGGCCGTGGGCCGAAGTCGGAGTCATTCGCCTGATTCGTGCTTGAAGGACAACCGGATTTTCGTGCGATACAACACGATCTTGCCATCCTCGATCAGCAGGTCCTGCTCGGTGACTTCGGCGACGCGAAGGTCGCGCAGCGTCTTTGAGGCTTCGGCCACTGCAGCCGCAGCTGCCCCCTCCCACGATTCATCGCTTGTCCCGATGAGTTCAATCACGTTGTAGACGCTGTCCATCGCGTTCCCCGTTTCGTTGCTGTCGGCGACTGGACCCGATTGGGCCAGTGGCCGAGACACTAGGGGATGTCACCCGATCTAGCGAGTGCGAGCCAGACCTTCGCTCAGCGAAACAACCCGAACCACCTGGCCTCGCTTGATGAATTCGCGCGGTGGCAAGCCAAGATCTGGTCGGCCATCACGTGACTCGTGCTGTCGATCCTTCGATCGCCCCAGAGCGACTACATCGGTCTTGGCCACAACCTGTGCACTTCGTTCAGCACCCGTAATCAGGCAGATTTCGCGGATCAGCCATGTCACGATCCCGATTGCACAACCAGAGATCCAGAACCGTGCAACATCGCCGGAGAACAGTTCCGGAGCATCGGCGAGTTCGACACCGAACCCGGCCATGACCTCGAGACCACCCTTGACGAGTAACCAGCCGGTCCCGCCCAGGCCTGCGCTCGCCACGGCCGCAACAAAGACGATGTCGAGCGCGTCTTGGATCACGCGTGTTGCGCCATGGATGCTGCTTCTCAAGGCAACATAGATTTCTCAAGGCGACATAGATGACGAGCACGCCGCCAGCGATACAGAACGAGTCAGCCGCCCGAGGCAGACCCGACGCAAGCGAGCGGGCACATTTCACAGCGACCATCGAAACCGCCTGACCAATCCCTGCGAGGCCATACGCAAAGACCGCTACCGCCTCGCCAGCAACCACTCTCAAACGCGACTAATGGCGTGTTTCGACTACCGGTGCATGATCACCGCTCATAGACGGCCAGCCAAACAGTCATACACAAAGCCTGACAGCTCCCACCGGCGAAGACACTCGTGCCCCTCGCCCAGCACCCAGTGACATCAGACCAACTTGGCGACTAAGGAATCTGGAGGCGATGTCTGGTCGCGCAGCAATCATACATCGCATCAGGAAACCGCTAGTCCTGTGCGGTACGGAAGTACTCCGGCTTGCCAAGAGGCCAGTACTCACCCCACACATGTTCGCCGCCGGTAATTTCGAGATGGGTGCCGGTGATGAAGTCCGCCGCCGGGCTCGCAAGATACGCAGCACCCTGGGCAACATCCCAGACATCGCCAAGTCGCCGCATGGGATTGTGACCAAAACTCGCCTTGGCCTCGGCGGGATACGTCTGTAGGCCTTCGCTGGCAACCACACCAACGGCAATCGAGTTGACCCGGATGTCATGAGGAGCCCACTCAACGGACAGCGACCGAGTCAACGCTACCCCGCCGGCTCGTGCCGCTGCCGTGTGAGGAATACCGACCGAGGCTCTCCCTTGAACCGTCGAGATATTGATGATGTTGCCCGGCTGCTCATCAGCGATCCAGCGCCGGGCTGCCTCTTGCATCATGTACCACGTGCCGTACAGGTTGGTTTCAACCACCGCAGCCCAGCCTTTTGGTGTGATGTCCAGCGCCTCGGCCGAGAACTGCCCGCCGGCATTGTTGATCACATGATCGATCCGGCCATGAGCCGACGTGGCCTGGTCAATCGCGGCTGCTACCGCGTCGGGATCTCGGACACTCATGGTCACCGTGTCACAGACGACGTCGATCGTGGCCAAGTCCGCTGCTAGCCGGCTAAGTGACTCCTCGGTGCGTCCCGCGGCAACGATTGTCGCCCCTAATCTGCCGAACAGCACCGACATCGCTGTGCCGATACCTCCAGCTGCCCCGGTGATCAAAACCACCTGGTCGGCGAAGAGTTGGTCGTGGTAGACCAGCGGCAGGGCGCAGAGTTCCTCGAACGAGTGACTGTGATACGGATCGCGTTCGGCCATGCCGCAACACTCGCGCCCTTAGGACCTACGCCGCAAGATGGAGACCCACCTGCCGGTCAACAAAGGGGTTTGCAATCGGCCGCGCTCGGCGCTCACTAGCGCACACCTGGCCTTGGATGCGATCGTCCTTATAGCTGAAAATTTCGACCTCGGGCGACACATGATACACGGATCGATCTCGCAACGGCTGCGGCCCAGCGAATCGAACGCGGCATACTGCTTTCGGTGGGTCTCCTCTCGGCTCGGCATAGGCCGCTGACCATCTCGCTTCTCGCAGCGACATCCCTCATCTCGTACAGCAATCTGTCGGTCTCCGCGGGCCTGCCGTCGATCGGTGACGATCTGGGCGACGTCGCTCTGCTGCCGTGGGTTATCACCGTCGAACTTTTGGCCGCAGCTATCGCAGTGTTGGGTATCGGGCCCGTTGTCGACAGCCACGGTGTGCGGCGCGTGTTTCGTATCGCGATGATTGCCTTCATCGCTGCATCTGTCGCTTGTGCCGCTGCACCCACCATGACCCTTCTTGTCGCAGCACGGGTCGGTCAGGGCATCGCAGCTGGTGGTGTCCTCGGCAGCGCCGTCTCAAGCATCGGGCTTGCCTACGAAGAGTCACTACGCCCCCGCGCCTATGCAGCCATCTCCGCAGTTTGGGGCATCATGGGTATCGGCGGACCAGCGGTGGCTGCGGTACTGATCAGTATCTTCGGCTGGCGATCGTTGTTCACCGTTTCCGTGCCAGTGGGAGCGGTCGCGACGGCAATTGGTTGGAACCATCTGCCAGGCCGTCGCGAAGAAAACGTCGCCGAACGCAGCTTCGACCGCCGGGGTCTCGTTGTTGTTGCACTGGTGACCATCGGCTTGTTGCTCGCTGCTTCCTCTGGCTCAATCTGGGGATTGCTGTGGTTTGGACTCGCCATTGGCTCAAGCGTGGTCTATGTGCGCCATGCTCGAAGCCACGACGATCCAGTTGTCCGGCTCAACCATCTGACCGGGCTGCGGTGGCGGTACATGCACATCACCTCAATGATGGCTGTTGCTGGCGGCACTGGCGCCAGCGCCTTTCTGCCCGTGTACCTGCGTGGGGCTCGAGGTGCGTCCGAGGGCGAGGCCGCCTTCTCGGTGCTGTTCTTAGTGATTGGTTGGTCGATCGCTGCCTTTGTCGCCAGCAAGGCCCAAGAGCGTTTTCACGCCGCATTCGTGGTCCAGGCCGGATCGGCCCTCTTGTTCACCTTTGCTGTCGCTGCCACTGCAGTAACTGCGTTCGAACTCCCCGTGGCCGTCTTGCTCGCCACCCTTTTTATGATGGGTTCAGGCATCGGCACGATCACGACCGGTGGACTCACGTTGCTTCAGGGCCGAGCCAGTCCGACCGAAATGGGGCGGGTCACCTCTGCCCACCAGTTCCTCCGTTCACTCGGTTTCGCGTATGGCGCCGCCGTGGGTGGTGCGGTGTTGTTCTTTGTCGTCGCCCAGCAGATCGATGATGTTGAGGCGATTCGTGACTTGCTCGGAGGTGAGGAAGCTGCGCTAAATGAAGCTGCGGTCGCTGCCCTACAGGACGGATTTGTCTGGGCGCTAGCAGCAACCACCGTCTTCACGTTGATCACGGTGATTTCGGCATTCAAACTGGTACGCAACCGCAGCAAGTATCCCGATCCCTCGGTTCTGGTGCGCCCGGTCTAACGTCGGGGGATGCCGCTGTCGCATCTCACTGTGCTCGATCTCACCCTGGCCCGAGCCGGACCTACCGCAGTGCGCCAGTTTGCTGACTGGGGCGCCAACGTCATTCGTATCGAGCCGCCGTCTCGAGGCGACTCGTTAACCGGCGACAACGAAGATGATCCCGACTTCCAAAACCTCCATCGCAACAAACGAGCCATCACGATCAATCTGAAGACACCCGAGGGCCTTGAACTGTTCATGGAGCTCGCTACAAGTGCCGACGTGATCATCGAGAACATGCGCTCCGACGTCAAACATCGACTCGGCATCGACTACGACTCGGTCGCAGCAGTCAACCCTGGCATCGTCTATGGCTCCCTCTCCGGTTTCGGTCAGGATGGCCCCTACGCGACTCGGCCAGGCGTTGACCAGATCGCTCAGGGCATGGGCGGTCTCATGTCCATCACTGGTATCCCCGGCCAGGGACCAGTGCGAGTCGGTATTCCCATCTCCGACCTCACCTCGGGTATGTATTTGGCGATGGGCTGCCTGACGGCGCTGCTTGAACGAGAACGGTCAGGCAAGGGCCAATGGGTCACGACCTCATTGCTCGAAGCACAGATCGCGATGCTTGACTTTCAGGCCGCCCGTTGGACGATGAATGACGAGATCCCTTCGCAGGCCGGGAACGATCACCCGACCCTGATTCCGATGGGAACGTTCCCGACCTCCGACGGCCATATGAATTTGGCGGCCCCGAACACTGGCCGCTTCAGAGCGTTGTGCACCGCTATTGGAGCCAACGATCTTGCCGAGAACCCTGACTACGCAACCGGGCCGTTGCGATCGACCAATCGCAATGCCCTCAACGCGGCGCTAGCCGAACACACGACCAAACAGCCAACCGCACATTGGATCCGCGTGTTGAACGAGGTCAGTATCCCCTGCGGGCCAATCAACAGTATCGACGAAACGTTCGCTGACCCGCAGGTGCAACACTTGGAAATAGCGACACCGGTAGAACATCCTCGGCTGGGTGAGATCAACATCGTTCGTCACGCCGTATCGATGAGTCGCACACCCCACGACATCCACCGCCACGCACCCGGCACAGGTGAACACACCAACGAAGTACTGGCCGAATTTGGCCTCGGTCATGACCGAATTGCAGCGCTGCGAGACAGCGGTGCCATCTAGGAGATCTGTCTACTGATGCAACTGGAACTCGAAACACCATTCATGCAGGCACACATCGCTGACGGCGTGGGCTGGATGACGTTCAACAACCCTGACCGGCGCAACGCAATGAAGCTGGAGATGAATCGCGGGGTCGTGCAGATCCTAGAGCACTTCGATGCTTCCGACGAGGTCCGAGTCGTTGTCATGAGCGGCGCGGGCGACAAGGCGTTTGTCTCCGGAGCCGATATCTCCGAGTTCGACGCCCATCGGTCGACCCCCGATGGCCGAGGGGACTTTGAACAAGCATGGAGCGCAGCGAACCAAGCGTTCGCGAACCTGCAGAAGCCACTCATCGCCATGATTCGAGGCTTCTGTATAGGTGGCGGGCTCGCAACCGCACTCCAGGCCGACCTTCGGATCAGCGCCGACGACGGCCAATTCGGTATTCCTGCAGCCCGCCTCGGATTGGGTTACCAGTTCGCCGGCATCAAGAAGCTGGTGCACATCGTTGGACCAACCATGGCCGCCGAAGTCATGCTGACGGCCCGCAAGTTCAACGCCACCGAAGCCGTCGACATGGGCCTCATCAATCGAGTGGTGCCGGTCGATGACCTGGTCAACGAGGTAACAGCGCTCGCTGCCACCATTGCGGCGAATGCGCCAATGACCGTGCAGGCGGCCAAGGCCTCGGTGCTCGAGACGTTCAAAGATCCCGCCCACCAAGACGCAGACCGCATAAATGCACTCGTCGAGGCGTGTTTCCAAAGCGATGACTATGTCGAGGGGCGCACTGCGTTCATGGAAAAGCGCACTCCACAATTCAATGGAAAGTAGAAACAAATGCAAGTAACCGACCGAGTATGTGTGGTGACCGGCGGAGGCAGTGGCATCGGCAAAGCGTTGTGTGAGCGCTTCGCCGCCGACGGGGCCCGCAAAGTGATCGTGGTTGACCGAGCTGCGGACAATGCCACAGCTGTTGCCGACGCGATCGGAGGTGACGCCGAGGTCGTCGACGTTGGCGACGAGACCGAGATCACCGAGATGTTGCTCCGGGTAGAAGACACCTATGGCCCCATCGATGTCCTCTGCAACAACGCTGGCATTGCGTCGGGAGGGAATCCCCTCGACACACCGATCGACGAGTGGCAACGTCAGTGGGACATCAATGTGATGAGCCACGTTTATGCAATTCGTGCGGTGTTGCCGTCGATGCTGGCCCGAGGCGAAGGCCACATCCAGCACACAGCATCGATGGCTGGAATCCTGACCAGTCACGGCAATGCACCGTATGCCACCAGCAAACACGCGGTCGTGGGCCTGGCTGAATGGATGTCGATCACGTATCACGACAAGGGCATCCGCACCTATCTACTGGCACCTCTCGGCGTGCGCACGCCTATGTTGCCTGATGCCGACAGCGAGTGGGCCCGCACCGCCGCTGGACCACTCAAGGATCCCGAAGAGGTGGCCCAGCAGGTCACCAAGGCATTTGCCGAGGAACGGTTCTTGGTCTTGACCGACGAGATCGCTCAAGGCTGGATGGAGTTCAAGACAAACGACAACGAGAAGTGGCTGACCGGCATGCGCAAGATGCAACGCCGCATCGAGGCCGCCGACTAGGCCCGAGTAGCGTCGGGCTCGGCGTGCCATTCCAGCACAAGGAAGGCGCCGAGACCATCGCGATCGGTGAGTGCTTCGGCCTCGCCGATCGCGCTGCGGGCGGCAATGGCTTGCAGATCGCCGATGTGCGCTCGTTCGGTCCAGACCTGTCGAGCAGCTTCGACTCGATCACCCATGCCGTTGGCGGCAAGCCAGTCAGCCTGGGTCTGCTGGAGATACGGCGTCGGCAGCTGATCGGTGGGAACGTCGTGGGTGATATCGCGCTGGCCGATCTGGTCCAGTGGATCATGACCCCGGGTGTGGGCTGCGTAGGTGCGTAGCCACGATGCCTGTCCTCGCTCCGCTAGTTCAGCAGTAGTAGCGGCGTAGTCGAACACCAGCACCCGGCGTGCCAGGACGCATGCATCAGCAACCCAAGCCCTCGCTTCAGACGCCACAGGGACCCGATCGGACAGCGCCGCATCGGGAGCTAACCCGGTCAGATGGTCGAGCGCCGGATCAGGTTGTTGAACTTGCAGCGATAGCTCCGAAAGGCCCAGGCCAATATGCACCGGAGCCCACCCACCCTCGACCCGTTCCGCAATCCCAAACGCCAGGTTGTCTAAGAGCTCGTTCGCCACGACGACATGTTGGGACGCTTTGGGTAGTTCACCAGAAGAACGCCACCGCTCGGTCGGCAGTGACTGATGGGCTACCCGCATCGCTGCTGACCGCTCAACCAAGGTGTAGGTCAGCGACTCGAGACACGCTGGCTTGGCTCGATTGATGCCACGGAACAACGTGCCGACACCAGCGCCAACTTCAGCGACACGGAAGTCGGACGGCTCCCCTTCGTCGCGCCAGGCTGCGTCCAACCAGTTAGCGATCACCGCAGCAAACAGCGGGCCGATCTCCACGCTTGTCACGAAGTCGCCCCGACGACCACCGGCTTGGCCGTGGGTCGCATAGAAACCGCGATCAGGGTCATACAGCGCCCGATCGACAAACCGCTCGAAGGGCATCGGTCCAGCCGCGTCGATCTCTGCGACTAACACCGCGTTGAGGTCGACCATCATCGAGACATTCTGCCTGCCATCAAACCGTTGCGGACTGCCTCATTCTCCTGGCGAAAAGTTACGCCCCCAGGGGACGTAACTTTTGATCAGCCAGCAGCCGCATTTTCGAGAACGAGTTGTGGAATGGCATCACCGACGAGGTCAACGAGCCAATCAGCGAAGATGCCGAAGAACACGGTGAACACCACAGTGATCCCGATGGTCAACACCGCACTGCGAGGAATGGGTTCGCGCCCGCTTGCAGCGGCGTCGGCTTCTTCGCCGTCGCTGTACATGGCCAGCACGATCCGCAGATAGAGGAAGGCCCCAACGACCGCAGCCAACATGGCGACAATGGCGAGCAGATAGTTCTTGGACTCGATAGCTGAGCCAATCACGAAGAACTTGCCGAGGAAACCCGTAGTGAATGGCACGCCAGCTTGAGCCAACAACAGAATCGTGAACGCCAAGGCAAGCACCGGCTTGCGCGACGCCAGTCCCTTGTAGTCGCTCAGAGAATGGGCGGCGTCGCCCTTCGGCGCTGCCACTGAGATCACGGCAAAGCTGCCAAGAGCGATAAAGGTGTAGGCAGCTAGGTAGTACAACGCTGCCTTCATGCCGCTGTCGCTCGCTGCCTCGACACCCACCAGGATGAACCCGGCGTGACTGATCGACGAGTAGGCCAGCATGCGCTTTACGTTGTCCTGCACGATACCGACGACGGAGCCGTAGATCATCGACAGCACGGCGAGCACAAAGATCATCGGCGCCCAGTCGTCGGCCAGAGCCTCGGCACCGAGCGTCAGATTAAAGACCCGCAAT
>Ga0206129_10003259_pt1 | contig 19001 bp, 12 predicted proteins | sample Helgoland_Spring_8_FD_148616 | JGI IMG/M metagenome (GOLD analysis project Ga0206129, IMG submission 148616) | Pelagic subsurface seawater microbial communities from Kabeltonne, Helgoland, North Sea - Helgoland_Spring_Bloom_20160502_2 | ecosystem: Environmental > Aquatic > Marine > Epipelagic ...
CCAATCATCCGGACTGTAATTTATAAATAACCATATTAATATAAATAAACCCAATAAACCTATACCCATAGTTTTAATATTAAATTTCATATATAATAATAAAATATTTTAAATAAAGTAAATTATTTTACTAATTTACCATTAACATATGTATCATGTGAATCGATGTCACAATTTTCCCAACAATCCATTCCAATCATTTTAGCAGCTTGGTTTTTGTTTTTTCATAAATATGGTTAACCAGTATACAAAAAATAACACAAGAAAAATAAAGAAAAACTATCTATAAGGTCGGCGTTTTAAATTTCCAAAGGTGTAAAATGCATATAATATAATAAAATACTACAATAAATTTAATTACTGTAAGCTAAACCACCCATACCACTCATAATTCTAAGAACATTATAATTAATAGCATATACATTTATACCACCATGTAAAAGGCTTAAACCTGTTCCACTTCTAATAAGTTCAGCATTATCAATTCTTGAAAAATTACAGGTGCCTGAAGGTTGATGTTCTTCTGGTTTGAGAGCAAATGAATATACTGCTATAGTATCTCGAGATTCGTTACCTCTTCCGCTTTCGCCATCTTGATCTTGACCAATAAATCCACCATATCCTGTATGATGTTGCCATACTTGTGTTCTAGTAAAATATCTATAATCTCTTTCAGAGAAACGATCATGTCCATTTAATTTAAGTTGAAATTCACCACTTAAACTGAAAGGGGCGCGGAGATATTGAACAGAGTCAGGACTGTGGTGCTGAGCGTGCCCGTGGAAGTCGTTCGGATCCGCGTCGTATAAAATACCGGCGGGGGAGAATAAAGGATGGAGTTGATTTTTCCATATTAGTTCTTTAATAGGATGATTAAAATGTAATTTTTTTGTAAAAGCGCCTGTTTTATTAATACTTGTATGTTGTACTTGTTCTATTAAATATTCATGACTTACTTGAGCAAAACGTCTTCGTTCATCTGTATCTAAGTAAATATAATCACACCATAAATCAAATGTTGAACCATTATCATTGTTGCTATCTCCAGCAAGTGTTGTACTACCGTGATCCCAGCCCGGATGTCCACCGTCTGCCATTATATCACCTATTTTTTCAAATTCTATTTTTATTTTTACTTCATGATATTGTAGAGCAATTAGTGGTAATGCCAGTCCAGGGTTGCGACAAAACCAAAACAGCAATGGTATCCAAAATTTGCCCTCCATTTTTGGTAAAAGTTCGGAAGCCGCATCAACAGTCTGCCAACCAGCAGAAGCTGCTAAAGTACGATGCTCCCCAGGACTGCCAAATCGTTCGCTGCCGGTTGAATGACCTATACCATTACCACTCATACGATTATATAAAGTAGTATGATAACCAGTTGGATTAAATTTAGTTAATTCATTATAAGCAGCATGATAATGACCATAATGTCTATCAATTAATTGACCACCTATTTCTATTTCCATTTTTTTCATTAAATTACTACCATAATTAGAAACAACACCTATTTTATAATTAACTTCCCTGGTACCTATGAATTTAGCATCGTGTTCTAAATATATTCTGTGAACTAAATCACCATTTCTTGAGATTGTTGCTGTAACAGTTCCTCCAAAAGCAGCATTTCCATCAAAAACTTGTTTAATAGACTCCATAGAGAAGTTAGTGTGTCTGCGATAGACGACCTTGAAGAAAGTAATTTGCGGGTTACCAGTTAAATAAATATCTTGAACCCCATAAGCTACTAATTGCATTAATCCTCCTCCCATTTAATTATATATTATAATATAAAATAAAAAATTAAATAAATTGAGATGGTTTTTTACAAAATAAAGTGATACCTAATAATATTTGTGCTACTATAACTATGAATACATTCTGGTCGATATTAATAATCATTTATATATTAATATATAATATTTTATTTAATAAAATTAATTACTGTATCATTAAGTAATTAATTACTATATGCTAATCTGACCAGCGACCACTCATAATTCTGAGGGGATTGTAATTAACAGCATATACATTTAAAGGTGTAAAAAAAAAAGTAAATTAAATATATCCCATATGGAATTTATAATAAAATATTTATTAAAACAGTAAATTATTTTACTAATTTACCATTGACATATGTTTTATGTGAATCGTGACCACACCACCCTATACACCAATCATCCGGACTGTAATTTATAAATAACCATATTAATATAAATAAACCCAATAAACCTATACCCATAGTTTTAATATTAAATTTCATATATAATAATAAAATATTAAAAATTAAAAAAAAAAGTAAATTATTTTACTAATTTACCATTAACATATGTATCATGTGAATCGATGTCACAATTTTCCCAACAATCCATTCCAATCATTTTAGCAGCTTGGTTTTTGTTTTTCATAAATATGGTTAACCAGTATACAAAAAATAATAAAAATAATACTGCTATTCCATACCCTATAGTTTTAAAATGCATATAATATAATATATATATTAATTATTAATTATTAATTATATCGTGATTTTTTTCTTCACAATTAATCCAACACATATTACCCTTATGTGTAAATAAATATATGATAAATGATATAAATAAACCTAATAAACCTATACCCATATTTTTAATGTTATATTGCATATATAATAATAATATATTAAAATAATATATGTAATTATTTACATATACACTATATAGAATTTGTAATTACATATACATATACATTGGCGGTTCACTTGTTGTATTAGATTTAATAAAATTATCTACATCATCTCTATTGATTGTATAAGGTAATTTAAAATCTTTGATTTTGAAATTTAAATCAATATCTTTATTATCATCATTATTACCTGTGTGAGTTAAATAATAAATATTTATTTTACTAATAATACCTTCAATACATCTTTTAAAATTCCGTACACCTTCTTCTTTATCAGTATATTTATCAATAATATATTCTAATATTTCGTCATTTATAATTATGTCTTCAGGTTTAAATAAATAAGTATCATATAATTCTGGTAAGATATAATCTTTGCAGATACTTATTTTCTCTTTATTATTGAATCCTTTAGTATTAATAACATACATTCTGTCTTTAAGAATACGATTAATTTTTGATTCGTCATTGAATGAGAATATAAATAATACTTTAGATAAATCAATATTTATACCCGGGTAATAATTATCTTGAAATAAGGTATTTTGTGATGGATCGGTTAAATGTGTAAGCATATGAATAATTTCTTCACCCTTAGCAGAATCACTTACTTTATCTAATTCATCAAAATATATTACAGGATTCATACATTTGCTTTCTATTAAAATATCTATAATTCTTCCCCAATGAGAACCTTCATATGTATACGAATGACCCTCAAATAATGATGAATCTGATTGACCCCCCAGTGCAATAAATGAAAATGGACGCCCTATGGCTTTAGATATTCCTTCTTTTACTAATGTGGTTTTACCATTTCCCATGGGACCTTGTAATGCCAATACATTTCCTTGCGACTGAGGATTTTTAATCCATTTACCTATGACTTGTAAAATATGTGTTTTTGCATCACTATGACCATAAATAGATTTATCTAATATAGATTTACTTTCAATTATATAATCTCTTTTTTCATCTATAGTGTTTTCATTATTAATATGTAATTTAACATATTTATTGAAAGGAATAGATATCAAACCATTAATCCATTTATCCATTTTCGAATATTCCCCTGTAGATACATCCATTTCATTTAATTTTTCAATATTCCTCATAGCTATTGCTTTTGTATTTAAATCCATATCAGAATTTAATATTTTAAATTTCAAAGGCATATTTAATTCATTAATTTCATTTAGTTTCTTAATTTCAGAAAGATATTTAGTTTTTTTATCTTTTTCTAATTTATGAAAATAATTTATGTTTTCTTCTTCATCTAATTCTAAATTTTCTTCGATTTCCATAAATTTTTCATCTAATTCATCATAATCATAATCATCATCTTCATCATCATCATCATCATCATCATCATCATCTTCATCTTCATCTTCTAATTTCAAATGTCCATTATAATCATTATCTTCACTACTTTGAATTGAAATACTCAAACGTCCATCCGATCCATTAATTTCCTCTTCATCAGTGACATTATTTTCTTCTTCTGATTCAATAATCCTCATTTTCTTTTTCGATGTGGGAGTATCTGGTATATGAATACTTAAATTTTTATTACTATTAATTAATGTAGATATCATTAATGATAATAAATCAGGTTGTAGGGTATTAAGTTGTTTCTTTTTAAATTTTTTAGATAATTTAGTTTTTTTAGGTTTTATATTATCTCCGTGATAATCAATTAAATCGTTAATATTCCCATATTCATCAACATCATCATCATCTTGAGTAGGAGGATTATCTTGTATGGGCGGTCCATTATTATCTTTTAAAAATACAACACCTTTGGACCGGGTAATCATTTGATGTTTTGGCATATTATATTTATATTTAGTATATTTATAATTTATTTTTTTAATCAAATTTTAATATACTAAATAATTATTTATTTAAATATTTATTAAATATTAAAATTTAGTATTAAATTAAAATTTGAAAAAATAAATTTGAATATTAATTTAAAAAAAAGAATAATATATAATATAATTATATACATTATGGAATTACAACAACCTGAAACCAAAACAATAACTTCAGTTCAATTTAGTATATTTAGTCCTGAAGAAATTAGGTCTCGTTCTGTAGTTGAAATTACTAAATATGAAACATATGATAAAGATGTTCCAGTAATTAAGGGATTATTTGATATTCGTATGGGTTCTACAGAAATGGGTAGAATATGTCAAACATGTGGACAGAAAAATATAGATTGTCCAGGTCATTTTGGCCATTTAGAATTAGCAAAACCAGTATATCATTACCATTTAATAGACCAGATCCCAAAAATATTAAAATGTGTATGTTTTAATTGTTCTAAATTACTTATAGACAAAGATAATAATTTAGTACAAAATATTTTAAAGAAAAATCCTAAAATAAGATTTAATGAAATATATGCAATCTGTTCTAAAGTTAAAAGGTGTGGAGAAGATAATATAGATGGTTGTGGATATAAACAACCGGATAGATATAAAGTATCCAATATTGAAGGTATTCAAGCAAAATGGACCAAATTAGAAATAAATGAAACAAATTCATCTGATATTAAAACACAACTTCTAAAAGTAGAACATGTCAAATCTATTTTAGAAAAAATTACAGATGAAGATTCAGAATATATAGGATTCTTGAGAACTTGGTGTCGTCCTGAATGGTTAATATGTTCAGTATTACCTATTCCACCACCAGCAGTCCGTCCCTCTGTTAAACAAGATAATTCACAAAGAATGGAAGATGATTTGACACATAAATTATTTGATATTATAAAAGTAAATAATACTATTAAAGATAAATTAAGTTCTGATCCTAATTCAGATGTTGATATATATGCTATGAATTTACAATATCATGTAGCAACTTTAATAAATAATGAATTATCAGGAGGTATCAATCAAGCAGCTCATCGTTCTGGAAGACCTCTAAAAGCGATTACTCAAAGATTAAAAGGAAAAGAAGGGCGTATTAGAAATAATTTAATGGGGAAACGAGTAGATTATTCAGCAAGAAGTGTTATTACACCTGATCCAAATATTGATTTAGATGAATTAGGTGTGCCCGAGAAAATAGCAAATAATTTAACTTATCCCGAGAAACTTAATAATATTAATTTTAATAAAATTACCCAATTATTAGAAAAAGGATATGATGTATGGCCTGGTATTAAGAGCATTATTAAAAAAAATAGTAAAATGATTATCACACTAAATGAAAATAATATTAAAAATATTGAATTAGAAATAGGTGATATTGTTAATAGAAATTTAATGGATGGTGATTATGTTCTATTTAATAGGCAACCATCTCTTCATAAAATGAGTATGATGGCGCATAGAGTGAAAGTAATGAAAGGAAATACTTTTAGATTAAATGTAAGCGTGACCCCTCCATACAACGCTGATTTTGATGGTGATGAAATGAATATGCACGTACCACAATCAATCACTTCTGTATGCGAACTAAAAAATATAGTATCTGTTAAATATCAGATTATATCTCCCAGAGAAAACAAACCTATAATTACTATTGTGCAAGATACATTATTAGGTGTTAATAAATTAACAAAATCAGAAAAGATTAATTATATAGGTGATTCTTATGATGGTGTATATTATAACGAAAATACAAATATGTATCAAGTACAAGAAACTGGTGATAATAATACAATTATAGATGAATCAACATATTTTAATAAAACTCAGATGATGAATATTATATGTAATTTATCTACATTTAATGGAATCGTCCCAGATTCCACTAAAACTATATCTGTCAAAGGCATTGATATTAAATTATGGTCAGGTAAATCAATTTTATCTTATATACTCCCTAAGAATCTAAATTTAGAATTTAATAATTCATCATATGATAATAATGTAGATGACCCTCATAATGAACAATTAAATAAAATCATTATTAGAAATGGTCAACTAATTCAAGGTAGTCTTGATAAGAATGTATTTACGAAAACTTCTAAAGGACTCATACACACTATTTATAATGATCATGGTCATGAAAGAGCATGCGAATTTATTAATGATTTACAAAAAATTGTTACACATTTCCTATTGATAGAAGGTTTCTCTGTTGGTATTGGTGATATTATTGCCGAACAATCTATCAATGATGAAATTAATAATACAATTAAAGAAAATAAAAATAAAATTAATGATTTGATGCAAGAAATTCATTTGAATGTCTTTGAAAATTATTCAGGACAATCTAATAATATGTATTTTGAAGCTAAAGTAAATTCTATTTTAAATGAATTACTTAATAAAACTGGAAATACAGGTTTAAGAGATTTAGATCAAAAAAATAGAGCCGTTAATATGGTCAATTCAGGATCAAAGGGTAAGACCACTAATATTGCACAAATGGTGGCATGTTTGGGGCAACAAAATGTAGACGGTAAAAGAATACCCAATGGTTTCAATGATAGAACATTACCTCATTATTATAAATATGATGATTCATCTGAAGCAAGAGGTTTTGTAGAAAATTCATTTATATCTGGTCAGTCACCACAAGAGTTCTTCTTTCATGCCATGGGAGGGAGAGAAGGACTTATTGATACAGCATGTAAAACTGCTGCCACTGGATATATCCAAAGAAAATTAGTAAAATCTATGGAGGACTTATATGTTAATTATGACTTATCAGTCAGAAATAGTACAGGCTGTATTTATCAATTCATTTATGGCGATGATGGTATGGAAGGTATTAATATTGAATCACAAAGCCTATTAATTAATAAATTAGATACTAATGGATTATGTAATAAATTCTTATTTGGTGATACTGGTAGTAATAATACATTATGGGAAAAACTATTAGAATCAAACATTATAGATGAAATGAAAAAAGCAAAAAAATACCAAGAAATATTAAATGAAAGTTTTATGGTTATTTTACAACATAAACAATATCTATATGATATTAATAATAAATTAGAAAATAATATATTATACCCCATCGATATTAATAGAATTTGCAAGAATAAATGTTTACAAAAAGAACCTTGTAAATCGAATGTTTCCCCATTATATATTTTAGAAGAAAATAATAAATTAAAAGATAAATTATTTGTATCTGTTACATTTAAAAATAATAAAATAATTGGAATATTAATTGATATTCATTTGAATCCAAAAATATTAATTACACAATTTAATATTCTAAAAGAAGAATATGATGAAATTATTCAAGATATTGAATATCTATTTGAGAAATCTAAGATATCTCCTGGTGAAATGGTTGGGGTAATCGCTGCACAAAGTATTGGTGAACCTGCTACTCAAATGACTTTGAATACTTTCCACTTTGCTGGAGTATCTGCTAAATCTAATGTAACACGAGGTATTCCAAGATTAACAGAATTACTACATTTGAGTAAGAATATTAAATCACCTTCTAGTATAATATTCTTGAAAGATGAATTCAGTTCAGATAGGAACAAAACTCAATATGTTAAAAATAAATTAGAATATGTCGGATTAAAAGATGTTATTAAAAATAATCAAATATATTTTGATCCTGATAATCACTTATTTGAGACTGTTATTGAAGAAGATAAACAAATGTTAAGTGTATATAATGAATTTAATAGCTTACAACATGGTGATAGTGTAGATTTATTCGAAAAGACTGCACCATTTATCATTAGATTTGTATTTGATAAAATAATCATGATGGAAAATAATATTACTATGGATGATGTATATTTGGCAATCATGAAATTTTATAATGTTGATAAGAAAATTAATTATTATTTCTCTGATGATAATTCTAAAGAATTAATTGGTAGAATTTCAATTACTGCTGATATGGAGGGAGATCATCAAGAAAATGGACTATATGACCAATCAGACGTTATAAATGTATTTAAAAATATTATGAATGATTTACTCGATAACGTAGCAATCAAAGGTATTAATAATATTAAAAATTTAGTAATCCCTGAAAATAAAATTACTATAAAAGAAGATAATGAATATATCAATAAAACAGAATATATATTACAATCGGACGGTGTCAACTTATTAGAAATCTTTAATTCGAAATATGTAGATTTCAAAAGAACATACTCAAATGATATTAATGAAGTTTATGAAAAATTAGGCATTGAAGCAGCTAGGAACATATTAATTGAAGAAATCAGTTCAGTATGTGATGATGCCGGCGAATATATTAATTTAAGACACATAGAATTATTAGTAGATGTTATGACTAATAAGGGATATTTAACAGCAATTAATAGACAAGGTATAGGTCGAGGCGATGTTGGTCCATTAGCAAAATCATCTTTCGAAGACACTATCGGAGGTTTTATTAAGGCAGGGATATTTGGGGAAAAAGATAAACTGAAAGGTGTTTCTAGTAATATCATGATGGGGCAAACTATTAAATCAGGTACAGGTTTGACAGAATTATTATTAGATGAGGACAAACTAATTCAAAGTTTAACAGAATTAGATTATAAAGAAAATGAATATATAGAAGATATAGAAGAAAATATGGATACATTATTGAATGATAATGATGTATTCATTGATGAATATTGTAATGATGATAATTTCGGATTTACAGTTTAATAATCTAATTTACTAATTCCCCTGCGTATAATCTCTTCATAAATTTCATCAGGGCACTTATTTAATAATTGAATAGAATCAGGTCTAACTTTAATCTCATTTGTTCTAGATATTTCATTTTTAAAATTTTCACATCTATCTCTAAATGATAATTTTTCACTAAAAGTCAAATCAACATTAGAATTATCACTATATTTTTTTGTTCGATGGGGCATTTCGTTATAATATTCCATTTCGGCCTCTTTTAGTATTTTTGACATGTCTATATCATCCACTATTTGTTTCAGTTGATCCTTACCATATATTAATTCTTCGGGCGTACTACCAGATGTCTCGTCACCGTCGTCATCTTTCAACCCTTCTCCCCTACCCTCTTTCTCTAATTTAAATTCCTCTCGCTCTTTCGCTAATTGTACACGTTCTTCTTTAATTTTATCAAGTTCATTAGTGTCATCTGCGTCTCTTTTATCATCGGTATCATCTTTATCATCTTTATCATCTTTATCATCTTTATCATCTTTATCATCTTTATCATCTTTATCATCATCATCTAGTGGACTCGGCGGCCCAGGTACCCTGCCAGGAGGAGTGACAGGAGGGCGAAACCCACTTGGACCACCCGGAGGAACCGGAGGACCACCCGAAGGACCACCTGTAGGAGTGACTGGAGGACGATGACCACCTGGAGGAGTGACTGGAGGACGAGGACCACCCGGAGGACCGCCCGGAGGACCACCCGGAGGACCGCCCGGAGGACCACCTGGAGGACCACCTGTAGGAGCGACTGGAGGACGAGGACCACCTGTAGGAGCGACTGGAGGACGAGGACCACCTGGAGGAGTGACTGAAGGAATAACTGTCGTCCCTGTTACACTACTCGCACTCACCGGTCCCATGGCCGTATTACCTGTACCCAGTGTAGGACCTGATGCTGGTGGTAATGGAAGAGGTCCCGGAGGCATGGCAGATCCGGGTGCTCCGAATGGTCCAGATGTTCCAGCTGCACTGGATGTGGCAGATCCGGGTGCTCCGAATGGCCCAGATGTTCCAGCTGCACTGGATGTGGCAGATCCGGGTGCTCCGAATGGCCCAGATGTTCCAGCTGCACTGGATGTGGCAGATCCGGGTGCTCCTAATGGCCCAGATGTTCCAGCTGCACTGGATATGGCAGATCCGGGTGCTCCTAATGGCCCAGATGTTCCAGCTGCACTGGATATGGCAGATCCGGGTGCTCCTAATGGCCCAGATGTTCCAAATGTACCCGGTGTTCCAGGTACATTTACATCTGTATCATCTGTATCATCTGTATCATCTGCATCATCTGCAACACCTGTATCATCTGAACTGGGAGCACCTCCAGATTGTTTTCTTTTATTTTCATTAATATCTAAATTATGGATTTTCCTAAGGATCTTTTTAATAATTGATTTACTGCCATTTTTTTGTCTTAATATCTCAAGAGAAAAATACCTTGATAATAATGTTAATCTATGTTCAAAATATATAAGTAATTTTATTTTATCTTTCCTAGGAATATCTAAAATATCATCTACTAAAAACATTAAGTTTTGCTTACTAAATTTGACTAATGTGCCTGGACCTGATTCACATTTTTTATTGCTGGAGAATGAAATAGTCCCTGTAAACAAATCAAATAGAGATGTGGGGTTTTTAGAACATTCTTTCAACTTGGAAGCAATTACGTCTTTGAAAGTTTTATCTGATGATAATTTCATAGAGGATTCTTTTAATATTCCATCTAAATCTCTAATATCAAATAATTTATCCATTAAAATAGAATCAACTTCTAATTCATATTCTTTATCATAATTATTTGAACACGTTATAACAGAGTAAATATCTGTGTTTCTTTTTACAAATCCTTGATCAAATAAATCATTGTTATGAATATTATAATCTATAATATGTTGAAATAATAATTTAATATTCTCTTGTAATGAAGAATTAATAATTGATAAATTAATATTCTTTTTTATATCACTTACATTCATTATATTTTTATTTTTATAAATACCCATAATAACATTTGATGATTTTAAATATTTGTCACTATCTATAATATTTATCAATTCAACTAAGTCAACCATATTTACATATCTATTTTCTAATTTGCTCATAAAGATATTTGTCGAAGGTAAATATTTAACGTACGGATCTAAAAATATATCTCTGGTAATATTAACTATTTTTTCGGAGGCGCCGCCTTTTTGTGTTCTTTTATTACTTCTTCTTCTTCTGACTTTTTTATTTGTCAATATTTTCTTATTAATCCTTCTCGGCGATTTATTTCGGACCTTCCTCTTAGTTAATTTACGGTGGGGCATATATATATATATTTATAATATTTTTTTTTTATATAAATAGTGTATTATTTTATAGGTTTGGTGACTGCGATACCTATATATTTTTAGGTTTGATAGGAGTCCTGCGACCTTTTTTAGCACCGATAAATTTAGATTTTTTCGGGGTCCGTTTTTTAATATATTTCATTGGTGTTTTTTTAGTATTGTTTCTTTTCGCAATACTTTTCTTCTTTTTACTATTAACAGGTTGTTTGTGTTTGTATTTCTTAAGCGTCTTATTTTTTGAGGAATTATTAGCTGTATTTATCAATTCTAAATATTTACTAGTATCAACAAGACTTCCATCTGAATCGCTTGATTTTAAATCATTTATATAACTTAATAAATCTTTATTCAATTTATTTGAACCCTTATTACCTAATATTTGTTGAATAATATTGAATATTTTGTTTTCTAAATCTCTTATAAGTTCCTTCTGTCGAGTATTTTCTTCTTCTAATGTTCCATATTTAGAATTATCTAACATTAATCCAAATGATTCTTGTTTTAATAAATTATATTTATGTATTAATTTTATTTGGGCAATCATCATTTCCTTAACTTTTACATATTCAGGTGAAGATTTATCATATAGTTGTTTAAATAAATTAGCTGGTATATCTTCTTCTTTTTCTGCTATTTCTGCTTTTTTCTGTACAGCTTCTGCTTTTGCCATTTGATCTTTCATTTTTATTTCCTCTTCTTTTTGTTTTTCTAAATCATCTTTTTCCGTTTTCAATTCTTCTTTTTGTTTGTCAATGTCACCAGAGGATCCTAGTAATCTCTCAATGAATGAAGGACCTTGTTCAGGTTTTTCTCCTGGTTGTGATGGGTTTTCTCCAGGTTGTACGCCAGACCGTTGTCCCACTTCCTTACCAGGTTGTTGTGAAGACCTTATGTTCGACTGGGCAGAGCTTGGTCCTTGCTGTGCAGGCCTTATGTTCGACTGAGCAGAGCTTGGTCCTTGCTGTGCAGGCCTTATGTTCGACTGACCAGTGTTTTGATTTGGGCGCCCAGTGTTTTGGTTTGGCTGACCAGTGTTTTGATTTGGCCGCCCAGTGTTTTGGTTTTGTCTAGTTTGTTGATTGATTTGTGATTGTAATTGTGTAGCTTGGCGCTGAGCAGCCGCTAGGGCTTGTGTATTTTGTGTTGCTATTGCTGTTGCTTGTGCTTGTTTTTGGGCCTCGAGTTCTGCTTTTAGTTTTTTCATTTCAGCAGATTCCGTATTATCTCCATCACCTTTATCTCCGTCACCTTTATCACTTTTATCTTTGGGATCTGGTTTATCTGATATGGGTGCACCTAATATTTCTTCATTATTAGATTTTAATAATTGACTAACAAAATTAAAACGTTTTACCAATTCTTGAGCACCCTGATCTTGAGCGACTCCCGGATTGGCAGAATATTTGCTTAAATTTTCTAAAAGTTTTTTTTCTTCTTTACTTACTGGTATATTTTTCCAAGAATCATCAACTTTTAAACTTACAGTTGATGATGTAGGATCTGCACCAGGAGCAGGAGCAGGAGCACCATTGTCGAGAACGGTGCCATATCCACCCCCTTGCCCAGGTGTTTTAAACGTAAAAGTTAATGGTTTATCAGGATTGTATCCGTCTCCCTCCCGCGCATTACTTTCTATTTCCTTTATAACAGATTTTAAGTTATCTAGATTTATTTCTCCTCCCGTCACATAATTATCATTTAAATATAAAGGTTTATTATTTATTCTTACTAATACACATGAGCCGTTGGCACATTTACTACCAACAGCATCTCCAAATTGGGGATTATTGCTTAATTCTTTATTAAAGTAAATAGCCGGATACTTGTCTTTACCGGCAGTTTCATCTGTTTTTAACCAATCTACATCTGGACCATACAATTTTAAAAAATTAAAAAAATAGGCAAATTTAGGTCTAGATTCCGTCGAATCCAACAGGCGGCGGAACATTCTACAGATAATACCCGGATCCACCCTGTCCCACTTCTTCCTCCAATCATCTTTCTCGTACGAGTGGAAACAGAGTATCCCATCCCCATCTTTTTGCATATTTTCAGGTGCAGGGGACGATCCGGTAAAACTAGCAGAACATTGGTTCTTCTTCTTCTTCGCCTTATTCTTTGATTCGGCGTTCCATTTATCCTTGTGCACCTTTCTCAACACTCCCTTCTCACGCCCCTTTAACTCTAATGTAAATTCATCATCTTTTTGAGGTATATTTGAAACAAGAGTATCAGAATCTGTTCTTTCTAATAGAAATATATTATATTTTTCTGCTGGTACCCCGTCATCCCCTCCCAGTTCTTCACCCAAATTTACTTCAGCTTTATTTCTAACAGAAGATTTTAAACGTTTAACTATATCATCTGTTCTCCCTCTAGCTAGTAGGTTTAATTTACTAAATTGACCTAAAACTATATAAGTTATTTCATAACCTTCTTGGGTTATTTCTATTTTTGTATCACCTAGATTTTGAAAATATTGATGTATATTTCCAGGAGTTTCACCTAATACTTTCCATAGTTTGAGTGTAAAATCACTTAATTTTTTAAATTCTTCACCTCCAGGATCTATTTGTTCTCCTGTACCTCGTGCAGATGGTAAATTGTCATAAAGTTTATTTTCTTTTACTAGTCTAATAGTAATATGTCTATCTTTCTTGCTCCATTTCCTCCTGATAATTGAAGTGTTATTAGCAGAAAATCCATCTTTAAATGTTTTATCACCTTCTATAATACTGAGGACTTCCTCAACATTAAAAACTTGAACCATATTTGCTCTATGAGCATCCATTAATGCTCTATATATATTATATATAAATGGTTTAACCTTTTCTATAGTTGGATTTGATGTTGGTATTGATATTGTCATTAAATACGTCTGTATAGATTGTACTAAATTATCTAAAGTTTCTTTTCCTGGAGGTGTTGCCACTTCGTCACTACTCTCATTATGGACTTCCAATAATTTTTTTTCTTTATCGGTAAGCAGCTGAGGGGCAGTTTTTGCCTTGTTCTGTGCCGCTTTTAGTTGCGCCGCCTGAGTGGATGCGGGAGATACCGCAGCACCCCCCCATGTATCTCCCATTGCAGTCAAACATTCTGTTATGACTTCTATTTTGGTCTCGACAGTGGCGCCGGCGCTATTTGTAAAAGCTTTAACAAGAGCTTCCCTCATTAAAACTATCTCTTCTACTTCTCGACAAAAATACGGGAAATATGCTTCGAATAATCCTATATAGAGACCGCGGGCTGGATCTTGGCCCAGGTCGGCCATTTGCACCGGAACCTGTGCGCCGCCGCCGGTCGCAAATTGACGCATAGTAAAATGAAGGAAGGCAAACTTTTTAATTGTCGCGTCAGAGGCAAAACCCAATTTTTCATATATATTTTTAAGTGTTAGTTCTGGATTTGGGTTCCCGAGGTCTGGCTGTGCCACCCCAAAATTAAATGCTACTTTTGCAAGTTCATCGTTGAGTTTAGTGTCGAAGGGCGAGCCCGAACCGGGCTGGTGATTTGTTATTTTTTCACTAAAATACGTCTCCGCGTCCGTATCCCCTTTGATATACTCCCTCAAGTCTTCCAGCAGTATGATATTTATCCTAAATATTTCTTGAACATCAATCTCGGCGGCGTTGGCGTGGAGTACGGTATTATTGCATATGATTTTTTTGTATTCAATTACCAGTTCGGATACCTCCTTCTCTCCCCCCTTATTTATAAAATTTTTTAAATAAACAAAATTTCTAAAACTGTTCAATAGTCGGAAAATATCCATCCGCTGATCTGGAGACCTTGTCCTCCACTCGACTACTGAGGGCCCACCAATAGCCTCGGTAACGACGGTCATGAGCCTGTCAGTCGAGGCTTTGAGATCCCCGGCTGTGGCGACGGTGAGCTGCACGGCTTGACCAAATTTATGTTCATATGAATTAGATGGTACCCCCCACTCCATTACCGATATAAAATTATTCCCGTCGTTGTTGTCCCATGCTGTGCGCGCAGCTTGCTGCGCACCCACATCTCTGTCCGCCATCGCGGATATCAGTTCGGTGGCCGTGTGGACGCCGCCTTCGTCGCCGACTGTTTTCCCCAGAGGCCAATTTACAGGGTAGTTATTGTCCGTAAATCCGGTCCAGGTTGGTCCTGATAATAAAAAATACAACATTCGCACATTCATGATGTTCATATTGTCCTTCAAAAGGGCGGTGTCTATACCGGTCGATACGAATACGCCTTTTTTTACCGCGGGTTGTTCCAGGAGATTCCAATATTTTTTATTTATCGTGTTCAAGTATATATCATGTCCTTTCTCCCCATCCGCCACCTCTTTAAATAATTCAGCCATAGAAGCAGATCCACCATATTGATAATAACTCATTCTATATATTATTATTACAAAAAAAAAATATATATTAAAATATAAATGAATATTAATTGTGATTGTAAAACTATAACCTTAATAATTATTTTAGCATTAATACTATTAATATTAATGTGGACTTTATTTTATAGAGTTAAAAATAATGTAGATGAAAATAAATGTGATTGTGATAATTAAAATTATCCCAATGGTATTTTGTGATAATTAAAATTATCCCAATGGTATTTTGTGATAATTAAAAATTATTTAATATTTAAGTATTAAACAATTATAATATTAAATAATGTCAATAAAAGGCAATAAAGGGTTTATAAATCATGGTGCCACCTGTTATTTAAATTCAGCATTACAATGTTTATCACATATAGATATTTTAAGTGATAATGACTTTAAAAATCAAATAATAAAATATAAAAAAAATGAAACCCCCCTATTAGATGAATGGTTAAATATACAAAATCAAATGTGGACAGACGAATTTAATAATTCTATAAATTCTAGTAATTTAATACAATTATTTATTGAAAAATGTGAAGATAAAAATATTTATTTTGAATCATTCAAACAAAACGACGCATCTGAATTTTTAAATATTTTTTTAGAATTTATCCATGATGAAATTTCTAGGAAAATACATATAAATATTCAGGGTACTGTAAAGAATACCTTGGATAAATTATATCATAATAATTTAAAAATATATGAAAAACATTTTAAAAGTAATTATTCATATATTATAGAAAATTTTTATTCAAGCTTATTAAGTTTAACTCAGTGTCCCGAATGTAATAATACTACAGATAACCATGAACCATTATCGATAATAACTTTAACTTTAAAAAGTGAATATAATTCATTATATGATTGTATAAATGAATATGTAAAAAAAATATCATTAGATGACGATAATAAATTAAAATGTGAAAAATGTGAAAACTATGTCAACTCAAGTAAAAAAATTGTATTTTGGGACTTGGCTCCCGTGTTAATTATTTTATTGAAAAAATATAATAGTGAAAATGAAATAATATCAAATAAAATTCAGTATCCGACTAAATTAGATATGAATAAATATTGTTTAAATTATAAAGAAAAATCTACAGAATATGAATTGAGTGGATTAATTATACATAATGGTGGAATAAATTCTGGGCATTATTATTCTATATGCAAAAATACATTAGAAAATCAATGGAAAGTTTATAACGATACACAAGTATTTGATATAGATGAGAATAAATTATTTAATAATCATCCTTATTGTTTATTCTACAAAAGAGTTCAATAATGTTCTCCATCTGTATATTCATCTTCTTCAATATCTGAGCTATTTTCAAAATCTTCAAATAGTTCAATATTTTTATAAATAAATTCTATTAAATCAAGTGAAGTTTTGTTTTTATTAAAAATGCTATTTGTAAATCCATATGATATTTCTTTAAAATCTATAAATAAGTCAACAATATCAGAACAATATTTTAAATCAAAATACTCATAATTTTTATTTAAAATTATATCTGAATTATAATTATTTAATATGAAATTATCATATAAAAATATAGAAAAATTTTTAAATAAAGTTCCATTATCTGTATTTAATTTAAAATCTGCATTATTACTGTCTATAAAAAGTAATAATTTATCAAAAAATTTATTAATCATTTCATTATTATTATTTGCCCAAATAATATCCATTTATATAATTATTTAAATTTATTTATGAAATATTCAATATTATATTTAATATTTTCCAACGAATCATTTGAATCGATATATAACAATTTACTAGTATTTTTGAATTGTAATTCTCCTTTTTCAGATAAATGATTCATATTTTTGATATGATCATTATAATTATCTGGATATAATTGTTTTAATCTATTCAATCTAGTTACTACATTAATATTCAGAATAATATAAATCCATTCACCGTCTTCTTCTAATAAATCTAATTCATTTTGAAATCTTAAATCATCTATAATACAATGTTCTTTTTTATTAGTTTGCTTAATAATATATTTTGCCCATATATCTGGATCAATATCTCTCATTTTATCAGCAATATTAATTAACAAAGTTCTATCTTTTAAATTTCCGTCCATATTAAATAGTTCATGGGCAATATCTTTAATTTTTTTGCCAAATGAATATATTTCTAATTCTTTATTTAGAGTTTTTAATAAATTTGCAATAGTTGATTTACCGGAACACATTGGACCAGTAATAGCAAACTTCATTTATTTACTAAATTTAGTTAATTTTAAATATTAATTTAGGTTGCAGGTGCTACCGCGCCTGCTACCGCGCCTGCTACTGTGTTACCACTATTAGTAAATCTAATAAATACATACATTAAGCCAGCGATAACTAATATACTAATTGGTTGAAATAAATTATATAATAAATCTATAATATTATCAAATAAGCTCGCATCTTTTTTATCTTCATCTTTATAATCTGTTCTCCAACCTTCATATGGAGGTTTTGAGACCAAACTAGATTTATTGGTATTTAATCTTTTAAATAATTCTATGAATAAATAAGAATATGCAACAATAAATAATATACCTGATATAGTTCTTACATAGAATTCAATATGTTCTCCATCAGAAGCAAAGTGTCCAGATCTAAATCCATCCAATAATGTAGAGTAACCAAATATTAATACAGTAAATGGTAATATATTATTTAACACACTATGAAAGGTGTCTCTGGCACTTATATTTTTAGCTTTGTCTGTTCTGTAGCTTTCTCTGAAAAAATATAACCATGAGAATTCCACACTCAATGTTAAAATGCTATATAATAATGTCATAATAAATACATGTTGATATTCTAATTGTTGAAATTTAACCATTATTAGTGCAACAAATAAGAACATGGCATATGTGTATCCCATTCTAATTAAATCACTTACAACTAATTTAGTTAATATATTACCTGAGGCATTTGATGTTGCAGGAGGCGTTGCATCGGGCGTGG
>Ga0206129_10003262_pt1 | contig 18991 bp, 17 predicted proteins | sample Helgoland_Spring_8_FD_148616 | JGI IMG/M metagenome (GOLD analysis project Ga0206129, IMG submission 148616) | Pelagic subsurface seawater microbial communities from Kabeltonne, Helgoland, North Sea - Helgoland_Spring_Bloom_20160502_2 | ecosystem: Environmental > Aquatic > Marine > Epipelagic ...
AAATCAAATAACTTAGAGGAATGAAAAGAAATGGCGGAGGGGAAGGGATTCGAACCCCCGAAAGGAATTTCTTCCTTTAACGATTTAGCAAACCGCCGCCTTCAGCCACTCGGCCACCCCCCCGCCGGGGTCACAGGATCGGCCGGTAAAATCTTGGCCAGCTCCCATGTTCACAATACACGGCGTATGCTGTCCTTTCTGTAACTTCGATTTCCCCGACTGTCAAATACCAAAATAACCTTTTTGCCGTCTTTGACATTGCCAAAACGGGTCAAAATGCGCCACCCTAAACTCATGGTCGTCAATCGCGGCCAAACGACCCTGAATTTGAGAAAAATAACGATGGATCAACTGGCATCAATGCGCATCTTTTTAGCGGTCGCCGAAGCCAATGCCCTAAATGGTGCTGCGCGCCAGCTTGGGCTGTCGCCATCGGCGGTTTCAAAACATATCGCCGCCCTTGAAAACCAACTTGGCACCCAGCTTTTCACCCGCACCACCCGCCAGATTGCGCTTACCGAAGTTGGCGCATCCTATCTGGAAAATTGTCGGCAAATTCTCGCTGATCTTGACAAGGCTGATGCCGAAGCGCGAAGTGCCAGCGGTACCGTTCAGGGGCATTTGCGCGTCGAAGCCCCACCCGGTTTTGCACACCGCCATGTGGCCCCGCATCTGCCTGCTTTTTTGAGACAATTTCCGCATTTAACAATCGAGTTAAAGGGTAATGACATTCCGAATGATATGATCGAGTCGGGCGTTGACCTGTCGATCCGAATCTCGCCGCAAAGCGACCATGACCATCTTGTCTATACTGAGCTTGCCCCCAACAGCCGCCGTCTTGTTGCAACCCCAAAATATCTTGCCGAAAAAGGTATGCCAAAACGGCCAAATGATCTAGCACGGCATCAATTGATTACGCAAAGCGCCACGAGCAGCAGCAATTTTTGGCATTTCAAAGATGATGATGGCAAGCCAAGCACCATACGCGTTCGCGGCAATATCATGGCTGACAATGGTGATGCGATTATTCGCGCGGTTATGAATGATGGCGGCATTGCCATGCTTCCCAATTACATGACCGCCGATTATCTTCGTGATGAGTCTTTAACAACGGTTCTGGATCAACTGGTGATGGAAGACCATCCCATCCATGCTGTTACAGTGCCAAGCCGCCATTCAATCCCAAAAATTGACGCATTTCTGGCCTATCTTCGGTCGCTTTATCAGCCAGTGCCTTATTGGGATGCGCTTGACGCGCCACCAAGTGAGGCCGCGTGCCGCGCCGATATTTAAACCGTGTTTTTGATCACGCGCCGTCGAGTTTGCTTCGCAAAATCTGATTGACCATACCCGGATTGGCCTGACCGCCTGATTCTTTCATCACCTGACCAACAAAAAAGCCAAACAATTTGTCTTTACCACCGCGATAATCGTCGACCTTATCCTGATTGGCGGCAAGCACCTGATCAATCAGAGTCTCGATCGCGCCGCTATCCGACACCTGCTTTAGGCCCTTTTCATCGACAATAGCCGCAGCCCCTTTGCCGGTTTCAAACATATCGGCAAACACGTCTTTAGCGATACGCCCCGAAATCGTGCCATCGCTTATCAAACCAACCAGCTCGCCAAGTTTTTCAGGGCTGATGGGGCAATTTTCAAGGGTTTTGCCTGATTTATTCAATGCCCCAAACAGTTCAACCGTCATCCAATTGGCGACCAGCTTGCGATCACGGCCATCACTGGCAGCTTCATAATATCGGGCAGTGTCGCGTTCTTCGGTGATCACTGATGCATCGTAGGCCGATAATCCATATTCCCCCATCAGCCGGTCACGAATATCATCGGGCAATTCCGGCAATGCCGAGGCCAGCGCGTCAACCTCGTCTTGGGCGACGATCATCGGCAATAGATCAGGATCGGGGAAATAACGGTAATCATGCGCATCTTCTTTGCTTCGCATTGTCCGTGTTGTCCCGGTGGCGGTATCAAATAATCGGGTTTCCTGATCAATCGCGCCGCCATCTTCGATAATTTCAATCTGACGGGCAACTTCATAATCAATCGCCGCCTGAATAAACCGAAGCGAATTTAAGTTTTTGGTCTCGGTTCGCGTACCAAGCGGGCCATTTGGCCGGCGCACCGATACATTCACATCGGCCCGAAGCGAGCCTTCCTCCATATTGCCATCACATGTGCCGAGATAGCGCAAAATAGACCTTAGTTTGCGAACATAGGCTGCCGCTTCAGCAGCCGAGCGCATATCGGGGCGCGAGACGATTTCCATCAGGGCAACGCCAGTCCGGTTTAAGTCGATATAGCTTTTCGTCGGATGTTGATCATGCATCGATTTGCCAGCATCTTGCTCGAGATGCAGCCGTTCAATGCCAATATCGCGCGTACTGCCATCGGCCATGACAATCCGCAATGAGCCTTCGCCAACAATAGGGTCTTTGAACTGGCTGATCTGATAGCCTTGCGGCAAATCAGCGTAAAAATAATTTTTACGGTCAAAAACGCTTGTCAGATTGATTTGCGCTTTCAGGCCAAGGCCGGTGCGAATGGCCTGATAAACACATTCCCGATTGATTACCGGCAGCATGCCCGGCATTGCCGCATCGACAAGTGACACATTTTCATTTGGCGCCGATCCAAAGCTGGCGGATGCGCCAGAAAACAATTTGGCGTTACTGCTAACCTGCGCGTGAACTTCAAGGCCGATAACGACCTCCCAGTCTCCGGTGCGCCCTGTCACAAGATCGCTCATGCTGCGCCTCCTGCCATGCGTTCTGGTGTCATGGTAAATCCGGCTGCCTGTTCTAGAACCCTTGCCACACGGTAAAGACTGGCCTCATCGAATGGCCGACCAAGCACCTGCAGACCAAGCGGCAAGCCGTCGCTTGTCACCCCACCGGGAACCGAAATACCCGGAAGACCGGCAAGATTCGCTGGCACGGTGAAAACATCATTCAGGAAATTGGTCACAGGATCATCAATTTTGCGGCCAACCGGAAAAGCAGCAGATGGCGTTGCCGGGGTCAGAAGCGCATCAACAGTCTGGAAAGCCGCGTCAAAATCGCCTTTGATAAGACGGCGGACTTTTTGCGCTTTTAGATAATAGGCGTCATAATAACCTGCCGATAAAACATAAGTGCCGATCATGATGCGGCGCTGAACCTCTTCGCCAAAACCGGCGGCGCGGGTGGCCTCATACATGCCGTCAAGTGTTTCAGCATCAACCCGCATGCCGTAACGAACACCGTCATAGCGAGCAAGATTTGATGATGCTTCGGCTGGTGCAATGATATAATAGGCCGGAAGCGCATATTTCGTATGCGGCAGCGACACATCAATCAGCTCGGCGCCTGCATCGCGAAGCCATGCCTGCCCCTGCTCCCATAAAGTGACAACTTCGCTGTCCATGCCATCCATAACATATTCTTTTGGCACGCCAATTTTCATGCCCTTAACCCCATCGCCAACAGCCCCAATCAAATCTTGAAGCGGGGTCTGTGTTGAGGTTGAATCCTTGGCATCATGGCTGGCCATTGCGGTCATCATCAATGCATTATCAGCTACCGTGCGGGTAAATGGCCCTGCCTGATCAAGTGACGATGCAAAGGCGACAATCCCCCAACGCGAACAGCGACCATAGGTTGGCTTTAACCCAACAACACCGCAAAAGGCGGCTGGCTGGCGGATTGACCCGCCAGTATCGGTTCCGGTTGCCAAAAGCGCCGACCGCGCAGCGACAGCTGATGCCGACCCGCCAGACGATCCACCCGGAACAAGATCGACTTTATCCTTGCCCTGCCAAGGATTGACCGCCGGTCCAAACGCACTGGTTTCATTACCTGATCCCATGGCAAATTCATCACAATTCAATTTGCCAAGCATAACCCCGCCAGCCGCCCAAAGATTGGCGGTAACAGTGCTTTCATAAGGTGGCACAAACCCTTTCAGGATATTCGAACAAGCCGTGCTGCTAATGCCCTTGGTGCAGAACAAATCTTTCACACCAATTGGCAAGCCTTCGAGCAAGCCCGCCGCACCAGCGGCAATGCGCTTATCCGATTCAGCCGCCATTGCAAGTGCATGATCGGCTGTCAAAGCCACATAATTATTCAAACCCGCCGTGGCTTCAGCCGCACCAAGATACGCCGTGGCAAGCTCAATCGCCGAAATTGCTTTCTTGTCCAGCGCTTCGCGCGCGGCAACCGCATTCAAACCCAGTAGATCAGACATTATTCAACAACCTTTGGCACGACAAAAAAGCCGCTAGCGCCTTCTGGAACATTGGAAAGGACATCATCAAGACGATTCCCATCAGTCACGACATCATCGCGCATCGGCAAGGCATGGCCGGTAACGCTTGCCAATGGCTCAACATTGTCGGTATTTACTTCGTCAAGTTCGGCAATCCAGTTCAGAATGCCATTTAATTCGGCGGCAAGAGGCCCAAGACGGTCATCTGGAACGTTAATTCGGGCCAGACGCGCGATTTTTGCCACTGTGGTCTTGTCAACGGACATGTCACTGTGCTTTTTGCTGTTACGAGGAAAATTTCAATTGGTGACTTATCACTCAGCATGACAATCTGCAAGATAAACGATGTAAACACGATGATTTCAGCAGGCCAACGCTTGCTTGGACTTGATATTGGCAAGAAAACCATCGGCCTTGCCTTGTCCGATTCTGGGCTGAAAATTGCCTCGCCATTGAAAATTCTCTATCGCACCAAATTCACCCCCGATGTCGAGTCCCTATTCAAGCTGATTGATAACGAGTCAATTGGTGGGCTGGTACTCGGCTGGCCGGTGAATATGGATGGGAGCATTGGCCCCCGCTGTGATTCGGTCCGTGATTTTGCGCATGCGCTGATGAAAATCAGGGATATGCCAATTGCGTTTCAAGATGAACGGCTGTCAACGCGCGCCGTGGAGAGCGCGATGATTGCTGCCGATATGACCCGCGCCAAACGCGCTGTTCGCCGCGATGCGCTTGCTGCCTGCTGGATTTTGCAATCAGCGCTTGATGCCATAAATGACGAGGCGTCCCGCAATCAAGCCACATCGCCAAGCATAAACGAATAGATGGCTGGCATTTTGATTTTTCAATCTCGCATTTAACGCTAGACCAGCACGACCCGTTACGGTAATAAACTGGTTTCATGACCAAGCGGGACACCAAAGGCGTACAGTCGCATGAAGCAACCGGCCCTGTCGCCCTGACCAGCCGGCATTTGCTTGGCATTGAGGGCATGTGCCCCATTGAAATCCGAAGCCTGCTGGATCGCGGTCATATGTTTGCTGATAATCCCCATGACGGGGTTAGCGATGCGCTAAAGGGCAAAACGATCATTAATCTGTTTTATGAGAACTCAACGCGGACCCGCGTTTCTTTCGAACTTGCCGCAAAACGGCTTGGCGGATCGGTTCTCAATATTGCGGTTGCCGGATCATCGGTCAAAAAGGGCGAAACGCTGCTTGATACGGCGACAACACTGAATGCGATGCATCCTGATATTCTGGTGATCCGCCATAATTGCTCGGGCGCGGCGCTGCTGCTAAGCCAGCATGTCGATGCGGCGGTGATCAATGCCGGTGATGGCCGCCATGAACATCCGACCCAAGCCTTGCTTGACGCGCTGACAATTCGCCGGCGCATAGGCCGGATTGAGGGGCTGAAAATTGCCATTTGCGGCGATATCGCCAACAGCCGTGTCGCCAGATCAAATATCCACCTTCTTGGCGCGCTTGGTGCTGAATTGCGGCTTGTCTGTCCGATTACTTTACTTCCTGCCGATATCGGCAATATGGGCGTTTCAGTCTACACCGATTTCGAGGCTGGGATTGAAGGCTGTGACATTGTGATGATGCTGCGCCTGCAAAGCGAACGTATGGCAGGAACCGAAACGCCGTCAAAGCGCGAATATTTCAACCTGTTTGGCCTGGATAGCGGCAAATTGATGCGCGCCGCGCCAAAAGCATTGGTGATGCATCCAGGGCCAATGAATCGCGGCGTTGAGATTGACTCGGCTACGGCGGATGATGTGGAAAAAAGCCTGATCCGCACGCAGGTGGAAATGGGTGTTGCTGCCCGCATGGCCTGTCTTGAAGCTTTGGTGACGAGGCAATCATGACCGCGATCCGTTTTTTCAACGCCCATATTATTGACCCGTCGCAATCAATTGACGGCATTGGATATCTCGATGTTGTTGACGGTGTTGTTGACGCTATCGGGCTTGGCGCGCCACCAAAAACCGAAAAATTTGAACAGGTGATTGATTGCAAAACATCCTGCTTGTCGCCCGGCCTTGTTGATATGCGCGTTCAACCTGCCGATCCAGGATCAGAGCATCTAGAAAGCCTTGCGACATTGTTGGCCGCGGCTGCCAATGGCGGCATCACCGCCTTGGCCTGTCTTCCCGACACACGTCCCGTCATTGACGAGGCCAGCGCCATTGATTCGCTATGCCTTCGCGCGTCACGCATTGGCGGCTCACGGCTTTATGCTTATGGCGCGGCAACAAAATCACTAGCTGGTGCAGAAATGGCTGAATTGGGATTGATGGCCGAAGCGGGTGCCATTGGGTTTACCAACAGCACAACATCAATTAACGATAGCCTGATTATGCGCCGCCTTCTTGCCTACAGCAGCATGCTCGACAAGCCATTTATCCAGCATTGTGAAGATCATGCACTGACCGCAAATAGCGAAATGAATGAAGGTGAAACATCAACAAGGCTTGGCCTGCTTGGCAGCCCAAGCGAAGCTGAAGTGATCATCATTGATCGTGATCTGCATCTGCTTCGCCGTACCGATGCCCGCTATCATGTTGCCCATATCTCAACGCGTGCCGGAATCGAGGCGGTTCGCCAAGCCAAGGCCGAAGGTCTGGCTGTTACCGCCGATACATCCCCGCCCTATTTCCTGCTCAATGAACTGGCCATCAGCACCTATAACACCGCATTCAAACTGTCACCGCCATTGCGAAGCGAAAATGACCGGCAGGCAGTGATCGAAGGCCTAGCCGATGGAACGATTGACGCGATTTCTTCCGACCATATGCCGGTTGACCGCGACGCCAAAATGCAGCCCTTTGGCCCAGCGCAGCCCGGCGCATCAGGCGTTGACACCTTGCTGGCGCTTAGCCTTACCCTTGTCCATCAAGGCCATATCTCCATGACCCGCATGATTGAGGCGCTTAGCCTTGCGCCAGCGTCAATTCTGGATATGACCGGTGGCACGCTAAGCCCGGGAGGTGCCGCTGATTTTATCTTGTTCCGGCCCGAAAGTAGCTGGATCATTGCCGGCGCGAATTTCAAATCAGATTCGCGGATAACGCCTTTTGAGTCGCATCCGGTGCAAGGCATTGTCGATGCGACCTATGTCGATGGTGCTGCCATATTCCTGCGCCAATAAACTGGCCGGAACAGCTTTAATCAGGAACGATAACTAAATGTTTGATGATGTTGGGTCAGTTTTCCTTGTGGCGTGTTTTTCCTATGGGCTTGGCAGCATTCCGTTTGGCTTGATTCTGACGAAAATGGCTGGTGCTGGTGATATCCGTCAAATAGGTTCAGGCAATATTGGCGCAACAAATGTGCTGCGAACCGGCAATAAGAAACTAGCCATTGCGACATTGATTTGTGACGCCAGCAAAGGTGTTGCCGTGGTTTGGCTTGTCGGTCAAACAACCACGCCAACTTTGACAGCCCTTGCCAGCATTCTTGTTGTTGCCGGCCATTGTTTCCCGATTTGGCTAAAATTTAATGGTGGTAAAGGCGTTGCGACCAGCCTTGCCGTCATGGCCACGCTTGATCTGCGGCTTGGTGCAGTTTTTGTGTTTGTCTGGCTGATGACTGCGTTTTTATCGCGCTATTCGTCATTATCGGCATTATTGGCGATGGCGGCTTGTGTTGTCGCGGGGTTTGGCTTGCTTGACTCCAGCATGATCAAAATTGCCATTCTGTTGCTTGGCGGCATTGTGTGGAGCCGTCACCATACGAATATTGGCCGTCTTTTATCGGGTGCCGAAACCAAAATCGGCGCAAAAAAACCCTAAAATATCCGATCAAAGGGATAATCCTTTTCGGTTAGCTGTTTGTTAAATCAGTGCCTTTAAGATTTAGGCATGGATGAACGTGAAAAACTGGCGCGGATCCGGTTGACCTAACCGAGCCATATCGGGTCAATGACATTCAGTCTTTTGATCCAGAGTTATGGAAGCGCCCTTGCCGCGCGTGAGGGACGCAAACTGTAGATCGCAAGCCTTGCCGATGCCAAGGCCGAACTTGCTGCGAATGACGATGCTGGTGCCAAACTGATCTGGCGGAACAGCAATTCCTACCCGCTTCGATTGGCTCAATTTGATGACGCGCCGGACACTTTATCAACGCAGGGCAATCTACATCTGCTGCATAAACCGATGATTGCGCTTGTTGAGGCGCGCAATGCTTCGATTAATGCCATTCGCCCCGCAGAAACTCTGGTGCGCGAACTTGGCGAGGCAGGTTATGTGATTGTGTCGGGCATGGCGCGCGGTATTGATGCCGCTGCCCATTGCGGTGCCATGGCAACGGGCACGGTTGGGGTGATTGCTGGCGGCATTGATATTATCTATCCGCCAGAAAATCGTACCTTGTTTCAGCAAATTGTTGATGAAGCGTTGCTTTTGGCCGAAATGCGCCCGGGAACCGCGCCGACTACGCGTCATTTTCCAACGCGTAACCGGATTATTGCCAGCCTTGCGCTTGGGGTTGTGGTGATCGAGGCAGCGGTTAAATCAGGACCACTGATCACCGCGCGTGAAGCGGGTGAACGCGGCAGTGAGGTGATGGCCATTCCCGGATCACCACTTGATCCAAGATCAAATGGGTGCAACCGGCTTATCCGCGATGGTGCCACCTTTGTGCAAAATGCGGCTGATATTATCGACGCGGTTGGCCAGCACCGCACCGTTGAAGTTCCCCCTAAAAAAACAATAGGGATAAAAATGCCACAAACAACTTTTACCGACGCAGACATTTCAAAATGCCGCGAGATCATCATTTCGGGGCTTGGCGGCGAGCCGGTTAATGTTGAGGGTTTGATTGCGTGGCGCGGTCAGCCATCGGCCGTTGTCTGGGCAGCCATTCTTGAATTGGAATTAGCGGGTCAGTTAACCCGTCACTATGGTAATCGTGTATCACGCCAATTTGAATTTTGATGGATCTGGGTGAAACATCAGTGGCCATTACCCGCAGTCAACCGGCCATGCAATCAGGCTGAATTGCCCTCAAAACAGGCTAAATTCCAAAAAAACCACGAGAAATTTTGACAAAACCGATTTTAGCCTTTATCGCAAGCCCTTCACGATATAGTAGGGACAAGTGATGAAAGTCGTCGTTGTCGAATCTCCAGCCAAGGCCAAGACCATCAACCGATACCTCGGTGATGGCTATAAGGTGCTTGCGTCTTATGGTCATGTTTGCGATTTACCAAGCAAGGACGGATCCGTTCTGCCTGACAATGATTTTGAGATGAAATGGCAGGTTTCAAGCGGCTCTGAAAAACATCTAAAAGATATCATTGCCGCGCTAAAGGGTGCGGATAAGTTGATCCTTGCGACTGACCCTGACCGCGAAGGTGAGGCCATTAGCTGGCATGTTCTCGAACAGTTAAAAGGCACGAAACATCTAAATGGTGTTGATGTCGAACGGGTTGTTTTTAACGAGGTTACCAAAACCGCGATTCTTGCCGCCATGGATAATCCGCGTCAGTTGGATGTTGAACTGATTGATGCCTATCGGGCGCGGCGTGCGCTTGATTATCTTGTCGGCTTTTCAATCTCGCCCGTTTTATGGCGCAAATTACCCGGATCAAAATCTGCTGGACGCGTGCAATCGGTTGCGCTGCGGCTGATTTGCGAGCGCGAAGCCGAGATCGAAGCCTTTCAGTCACAGGAATATTGGAGTGTTGAAGCGGCATTAGGGCTGGCTAGCGGTGATAATTTCACGGCGCGGCTCACCCATTTGGACGGCACCAAGCTTGGCAAGCTCGACATCACATCCGAAGCCCAAGCCACGCAAGCCGTCACTGCCATTTCAGCCGCCAAGCTTGCCGTTCAATCGGTCGAGACCAATCGCGTGCGTCGCAATCCGCAACCGCCCTTTACCACATCAACCCTCCAGCAAGAAGCCTCGCGCAAGCTTGGCTTTTCCGCAAGCCGCACGATGCAGATCGCGCAAAAGTTATATGAAGGTATTAATATTGGCAGCGAAACCACCGGCCTGATCACCTATATGCGGACCGATGGTGTCCAGCTAGGCGGCGAAGCAATTGCCTCGATCCGCCAGAATATCGACCAGAATTTCGGCAAGCGTTATCTGCCAGATGCGCCGCGTGTTTATAAAACCAAGGCGGCAAACGCTCAAGAAGCGCATGAAGCGATCCGTCCAACCGAAATTGCGCGCCACCCCAATGAAATGCGCGCCTTTCTTGATCATGATCAATCACGGCTTTATGAATTGATCTGGAAACGCGCCATTGCCAGCCAGATGCGATCGGCCGAGCTTGATCAGACCAGTATTGATATCGGTGATGCGACAAACAGCGTTACCCTGCGTGCCAGCGGTCAGGTGATGGTTTTTGACGGCTTTTTATCGGTTTACCGCGAAAGCAAAGACGCCGCCCAAGACAATGGCAATACCGACAAGACCAATGGTGATGGCGACGATAATACCACCCTTTTGCCAAGCATGGCCAAAGGTGATCAGCTTTCCACCCATAGCGTCACGCCGGAACAGCACTTCACCCAGCCACCACCGCGCTTTACCGATGCCAGTCTTGTCAAACGGATGGAAGAACTAGGCATTGGCCGCCCATCAACCTACGCGTCGATCATTCAGGTTTTGCAAAACCGCGATTATGTCATCAAGGATAAGGGCCGGTTCACGCCCGAAGATCGGGGCCGGTTGGTCTCGACCTTCCTTGGTAATTTCTTTGACCGCTATGTTGAATATGATTTCACTGCCCAGCTTGAAACACAGCTTGACGAAGTTTCGGCTGGCAATCTTGATTGGAAAACGCTGCTAGCGCATTTCTGGGGTGATTTCAAAACTGCCATTGCCAGCACCAAAGATTTAACCATCACCAATGTTCTTGATGTTCTTGACGAAGAATTGGGGCCGCATTTCTTTCAGGCTGATGAAACTGGCGCATTGAAACGAAGCTGCCCGAATTGTGACAATGGGCGTCTTGGCCTAAAGCTTGGCAAATTCGGCGCCTTTGTTGGTTGTTCAAACTATCCAGAATGCAAATTCACCCGCCAGCTAGCAAGCCAGAATGACAATGATGATGGTGAGGCGCCCCTGACCGACAAAGAGCTTGGGCCTGATCCGGTTTCGGGTCTTCCGGTCTATTTGCGGAACGGACCTTATGGGCCTTATGTGCAAATTGGCGACCCCGAAACCAAAAAACCAAAACGCGCCTCCCTGCCAAAAGGCACAAGTGCATCATCGCTGGATTTAGAAGCTGCGCTTGGCTTGCTGGCGTTGCCACGCGATATTGAGCCGCACCCCGAAACCGGCGATATAATCCAAGCTGGTCTTGGCCGGTTTGGCCCCTATTTAAAGTATCAGGGCAAATTTACCAGCCTTGCACCCGATGATAATGTTCTTGAAATCGGCATCAACCGCGCTGTTGATCTTCTCGCTGAAGCCGCCAAAAAGGCCGGACGCTTTCTTGGCGCGCATCCATCAGGCGGCGAAGTCCATGTCAAAAAAGGCCGGTTTGGCCCCTATGTCGAACATAACAAGCTTCGTGCCACTTTGGGCAAAGCGCATGACATCACCGATATCAGCCTTGAAACAGCGCTAGAATTGTTGGCCGTCAAAGCAGCCAAAGGCCCTGCAACAACAAAGAAAGCGGCACCGAAGAAAAAAGCCGCCGCCAAAAAGATAGCGACCAAAAAAGCGGTCACAAAAAAGACTGCTGCCAAAAAGGCAGCAACAAAAAAAACAGCTGCCAAGCAGAAAGCAGTCTAGATGGCGCGTAAACCGGGTGACTCCCGCCCAGATCATGCGCCGGAAAAACTGGCTTTGCCCGATGAGGCAACGGTTCTTGACTATATCAACAGCTGCGCTGTCCCACCAAGCCTTCGCGATATCACGCACGCCTTTAAAATTGGGCAGGATCAACGCGCCTCGATGCGCCGAATGCTGCGCGATATGGCCGAACGCGGCCTTCTGGCTGGTGATCGCCGCGGCATTGCTGCCCCCAACACTTTGCCTGAAATCGCCGTTCTTGAACTCACCGAGTTTGACGACAATGGCGATGGCATGGCGCGTCAGGCCGGAAGTGACAACGAAAGCCAGCCTGAAATTCGCGTCATCATAAGCCGGCGCGCAGGGCGTGCGCCCGCTGTTGGCCAGCAGGTGCTTGCCCGCCTTGCCCGTGTTGGCCCCACCTTATATGAGGCGCGCATCATCCGCATTCTTGATCGCCAGCAAAAGCGTGTTTTTGGCGTTGTTGTTCCCGCCGGAAAAGGGTTTTGCCTGCAACCGGCCGATCGTGGCAAACGTGACAGCCTTGTTTTGACGGCAAATGATAAAATCACCCTCACGGCTGGCGATTTGGTCGAGGCTGAATTACTGCCCTCACGCGGCTATATTGGCAAAAATGCACGGGTCATCACCAATCTTGGCAATGCCGGATCACCTGGAGCTTTTAGCGCGCTTGCCCTTGCCGAATTTGGCATCAGACATCAATTTCCCGATCCAGCAATCAGCGAATCACAAGGCCTAAAAATCCCGCCGGTAAAAGGCCGCCGAGACCTTCGCGATCATCCGCTTGTGACGATTGACGGGGCTGATGCGCGGGATTTTGATGATGCGGTTTTTGCCGAACCATCTGAAAATGACGGTTGGCGTCTTCTTGTTGCCATTGCCGATGTATCGCATTACGTCCGCCCTGACAGCGCACTTGATCAGGAAGCACGAAAACGCGGCAATTCGATTTATCTTCCCGATCGTGTTGTGCCAATGCTTCCCGAGGCGATCTCGAATGATCTTTGTTCGCTGCGACCACATGAAGACCGCGCGGTTATGGTTGCCGAAATCCAGATTGATAAAAATGGCAAACGCCTGTCGCATCATATTGAACGCGCCTTGATCCGGTCACATGCCCGATTAACCTATGATCAGGTTCAGGCGGTTTTCGATGGGGTGATGGATGAGGCTGATTGCGATGTACCGCATGGCTGCCTTCACGCATTATTCGGCGCATGGCGTGCGCTTGATCAAGATCGGCAAGACCGTGAGCCCTTGGCATTGAACCTGAAAGAACGCCGCGTTGTCATGGATGAAACCGGCAAGGCCATTGCCATTTCCCAACGATCGCAAACCGAATCACAACGTTTGATCGAAGATTTCATGATTGCGGCCAATGTCGCGGCGGCCGATAGTTTAATAGCCAGCCGCCAACCATGTGTCTTTCGCGTTCATGACACGCCTGACCCTAAAAAAGCGGCCACCCTTTCAAAGCTTGCCGAATCTGTTGGTGGCAATTTCACCACCGGGCAGGTGCTTCGCCCCTATCATTTCAACAAGATTCTGGCGCTTGCTGAAAACACCCCTGATGCATTAACGGTGAATGAAGCGGTATTGCGAAGTCAGGCAAAAGCTGTCTATAGCATCGATAATATCGGGCATTTCGGATTATCACTTCGTAATTATGCGCATTTCACCTCGCCAATCAGGCGTTATGCTGACCTGCTTGTCCATCGTGCGCTTGTCGATTCCGCCGCAGGCCGGAAAACCGGCCCAAAGGACGGTTTAAGCGGCATGCCGCTTGACCAGATTGCCGAAATTTGCACGCATATTTCCGAAACCGAGGCAAATGCAGCCGCGGCCGAACGCCGAACCATTGACCGTTTTGCCGCTGCCCTGTTTGAAGCCCGGCTTGGCGCGGTGGTCGATGGCGTGATTGTCGCCATCACCGGTTTTGGGGCTTTTATTCGGCTTGAAGATGGCGCCGCTGACGGATTATTGCCGCTGAACGGTTTTCCTGATGATTTTTACGACTATGATGAAGGCGCGCAATCGCTCGAAGGGCGGCATAATGGTTGGCGCTTTGTCATGGGGCTGTCTTTGCGGGTCAAAGTGACCGAGGTCACACCAGTATCGGGCGGCATTCTTTTGGAATGGGTTGCAGGCGGTCTGCAAAGGGAGACATCTGCCCGTAAATCAGCAAAATATACAAAAAAACATGCCGCCAACACATCGGGGCACGGTGCCAGAACAAAGTCGGCCAGTGGCCGCAATGCGTCAGGGCATGGCAAAGGGTCGAAACGAAAAAGACGATGATCTGCGCTTGACATTTGGTGCGATTTACCCCAATTTGCGCGCAGTTTTCCAAGATTGGTCAACCAAAGACCCCAAATTTAGGAGTATGTGTCATGGCTAAGCCAGCGACCCTGCAAATCAAACTCATAAGCACAGCTGACACTGGTTACTTTTATGTGACCAAAAAGAACCCACGCACCAAGCCTGAAAAGCTGGAGCTGAAGAAGTATGACCCACGCGCACGCAAGCATGTCATCTTCCGCGAATCAAAAATCAAATAGCCTGGCAATCGGGCCAAAAGGCCGGATATGTATTTAGGGCTATCAATTGAAAATAGCATTATAAACGCCGCCATCCTAAACGATGGCGGTGATTTTGTTTGGCACGACAGTCACAGCCTTGACCATGACAAGATGTCCAATTTGTTGGAAATTTGCGGTTCTCTGGTTGCAACCGCCGCCAAAGTGCACCCCGATCTGTCCCAATCCATTGCGGTTAGCGCGCAAGGTGGTTTTATCGGCCAGCCAAGCCCTCCTGACGGCCTGAAATGTCTTGCTGGCACAGATTTAAAGGCAAATCTACAAGCCAGCCTAGGACGTGCTGTTGCCTTGGCAAGCCCCGGACAAGCCCTCGCCCTTTATGAAAGCCGTTTTGGCGCGGCAAAAGATAGCGCCGTTGCCTGCACCCTTTATCTTGATAATCATGTTTTTGGCGGCGTAACTTTTGGTCAAAAACTATGGCGCGGTGCCAACCGCATTGTTGGCGCATGGGGTCATACCCCGCTTGCCTGGCCAGTACCGCACGAACTTGATGGGCGCGATTGCTGGTGTGGACGCAGCGGATGCCTTGATTGTTTTTTATCACTTGGTGGGCTGGAAGCCGAATATCACAATATCTCCCAGACACGCCTTGATATCAAAGCGATTGCAGCCGCAGCCGATGCCAGCGATCTGGTCGCGTCAAGCGTTTTGCAGGTCTTGGATGACCGCATTGGCCGAACTACGGCGATGATCATCAATATGTTCGATCCTGATGTGATTATTCTTGGCGGACGCCTTGCCGGTCTTGATCGGTTTTACCAGAATGTGCCGCGCAAATGGCCTGGCTATCTTCTGGTTGAACGCAATGAAACGAAATTGCAAAAAGCCAATCAAGACGAATTTACGCTGGCTAAAGGCACAGCGTGCCTTGCCACGGATCCAGCCATCTAGCCATCACCCCGCCAATGGCCGTCACTGTTGGCCATTACGGACAGGTTGGCGTTTCGACGCTTTCCAGCTTTAGCAATTTTGCAATGATGGTAAAATCTCCATAATCAATGACATATCGGCGAATCACGCCATTTGGCTGCATCGAATATTGAATTTCATATTCAGGTTCGGCCGCTGTTGCAGTGGGTTTGAAATAGGCAATTTGGACTGGCCAATAGCCATCTTGGCCAAATTCGCCCATCTGGATGGCCGCCTCTTCACCGCGCCATCCGCCAATAACCGTATTGGTCGATAACAGCGCATCATCAGGCTTGGCACCGGTAAATACTGACGCGGCAAGCATGGTTTTGCCATTTTTGGCGCTATCAATAATGGCATTCAAATGCTGCATTGGAAAATAGGTATCGGCTGGTAAAGCCACCGCCACCTCATCAGCCATTGAAAAATAGGCATCACCGCCGCCAGATTTTATTTCGGCAAAGCCGCCAAAATCTTTCGCCGTTTCAAAGCTGCTATTTTCGCTGATCTCAAAACTATACATATCGCCTTTGTCGGATTCCCATGATTCAAAGCGCGACAAAATCCGGTCACGGCCACCTTCTTGGCCGCCAAATTCAATCAGATATTCTTCGTTAGAACGCCATCCATCGCAATCGCGATCAAGCGTAAATGCCGATCGGCCACTGACAGCCTGCACATTCGAGTTCTGGTCAGCGACACCAAGCTGCATTTCATAAAATGCGCGATGCGGCGTCACCGTTGCGGCAACAGCCTGATTGCCAAGGCCGAGCGCCCCTGCCAGCACGAATAGAGCTGTTGCGGCTTTTTTGATCTTTTCAGTTGGGTTTTGAATTTTTATCATGGTTAAGATTTAGGAGCGCTATTCGACGAAATCAATAGGTTTGTCTTTCAGAAGCGCGCTTTTTGCCGTATATCATCGGGTGTTAAGCGAGGTAATTGATGAAACGACATGCTAGCCAAGCGAGCAGCGATAACGCAAATGTGCCAAAGGCAGCACCGCCTATCACCACAAATGACGGTCTGAACGCCATCCTAAGGCAATACCAAAATGCCGAATTTTTGGCGGTCGATACCGAGTTTCTGCGCGAACGCACCTATTATCCTCAATTATGTCTGATTCAGATCAGCGATGGCGTTGATGCTGTTGCGATTGACCCGCTTGCCCCCAATCTTGATTTAAACCCCCTTTGGGATTTGATGCGCGATCAAAATATCACCAAAGTGTTTCACGCTGGCAATCAAGATATGGAAATCTTTTTGCATCTGATGGGCAGCCTGCCCGAGCCAATCTATGATACGCAAATTGCGGCAATGGTTTGCGGGCTTGGCGATCAGGTTGGCTATGACAAGCTGGTCAAGGCCATGCTGAACCATGATATCGATAAAACTTCACGCTTTACCGATTGGTCAAAACGCCCATTGAGCAACCGCCAGATTGTCTATGCACTTGATGATGTGATCTATCTTGCGAAATTATATCCCCTGATGCGCAGCAAGCTAGAGGCCGAAAACCGCAGTCATTGGCTTGATGAAGAATATACCAAATCAAATGATCCGGCGACTTATGTTACCGCGCCCGATGCCGCATGGCAAAAGCTCAAAGTGCGGAATATGCGTCCGGCACCATTATTGCGGCTGATGCATCTGGCGGCATGGCGTGAACGAGAAGCGCAAAGTCGCGATTTGCCGAGAAACAGGGTGATCCGTGACGAAACCTTGATTGACCTTGCCGGATCAAACCCGAAAGACCGGAAAGATTACGCCAATATCCGCAATTTTCCGGGTGGCAAAGAAGGCAAGCTGGTTGCCCCGATTAGCAAGGTTTTGGACATGGTTGCCGCCATGCCCTCATCATCGCTTCCTGAGGTAGAAAAACGCGGCTCGACAAAACGCCCACCTGCCGCGGTGATGGAGCTTCTTCGGGTGCTGCTGAAACACGTGACCGACAAGCATGATATCGCGCCGCGATTAATTGCCTCAGCAGAAGAATTGGAATTGCTGGCAAGCGATGATGAAGCACCGATTCGCGCATTAAATGGGTGGCGACGCGAAATTTTCGGTGATCTGGCATTGCGCCTGAAACAGGGTGAAATTGCCCTTGCCGTTAAAAAGGGCCGCATCATTCTAATCGAAAATAACGGCTAGGCCGATATGGCCACGGTGCCTAGCTATGGCAATTCGTCAAACATGGCGCGCGCCAACGATATTGACAGTGGTTTGCGCTCGGCCATTGATCGGCGGTCAAGCGCGCTGGCAATGTTTTGAACAGCGCTGAATGACCGTTCCATGCGCCCCACAAGATAAGTCAATAGTGATGGCGATGCCAGTATTTGCCGATCAGCAAAATTTTTATCCAAAAGCGCATACAGCAAATCTTCATCGGGAAGATCAATACGCGCCATATTCACTGCCCGCATGCGTGACCGCAAATCGGGTAATTGCCAATCCATTTGCCCAACGGGTGTTTGTGATAGCAAAAGCAACCCGCCCTGATCAGCCGCGCAGCGATTGAAGAAATGAAACAAGGCTTCTTCATTCCATTTGTCATCGGCGGCGATATTGTCAAAAACATAAAAAGCGGGTTCGGGCGGTATGTGCCCTGCTTCTAACCGCACAAATTGATGGCTATTACAAATAAGCGATTGCCAGATTGCCGCAAGATGCGATTTTCCCGCGCCTGATGGCCCAACAAGATTTAGCGCCCGACCACTGCCCCGCCAATCTGGCCATTGGTCAATTGAGGCAACGGCCAAAGCATTGCAATCGCTGACAATGAAATCAGCACGCCCAGCCACTTGGCGAAAGGGCAATTCAAGCGGTAATTGTTTCATCGCAATTGACCCATCGCCCTAGCTGTTTTCCGGCTTGGCTTTGATCAGCAGACGACCATCATTATCGACAAGCTCTAGCTTATGCGCGGCAAGCGCATTGCCCAAGGCTTCGCGCGATCCGACGAGCCGCAAGACAACCTGTCCGCCCTTTGTATCAAGCGACAAGATGTCATAGCTTTGAACCACCGCCACTTGATTCAAGGCCGTTAGGCGCTTTGCCCAATCCTTGACCGACGAAACCGGCATAAAAACCGTTAAATAATCGGCAACAGCGCCATCGATTAGATTGGCCATATGCCAGCTTGAATCCATCTTGGAGATGATTTTCCGGCGCATTTCGTCAAGACCTTCCTGATCAAGATTGGTCAATGTCATCTGATCGCCATAGAGAATATCGGTTAGCAATTGGCCATTTTTATCAAATAGCCGTGCGGTAATCGTGATGACCGGCTTTGAGCCATCATAATCGAGGGCGGCCATCACCACCAATATCTGTTCGGCTTCAACAAGGCTGGCAGCAGCCGCCAATTTGACCGGATTGGCATCGACTAGATCTTCACCGCGAAACTGGCGCTCATTGATCAAATTACGATCAAGCTGGCGC
>Ga0206129_10003267_pt1 | contig 18971 bp, 16 predicted proteins | sample Helgoland_Spring_8_FD_148616 | JGI IMG/M metagenome (GOLD analysis project Ga0206129, IMG submission 148616) | Pelagic subsurface seawater microbial communities from Kabeltonne, Helgoland, North Sea - Helgoland_Spring_Bloom_20160502_2 | ecosystem: Environmental > Aquatic > Marine > Epipelagic ...
GAGCACGACGAGGTCAATATTCAGGGCCAGGCCTCCAGAGTGGTGCAATGGTTGCGACTGATGGATGGGGATTCCCCCTACCAAATCAGCCGCCTCGATCACTGCCTGCAGACAGCTACCAGGGCTCAGCGGGATGGGGCAGATGATGAAACTGTGGTCTGTGCGCTACTCCATGATATTGGTGATGTGATTGCTCCGGCCAATCATTCCCAGGCCGCCGCTGCGCTGCTGCGCCCCTATGTCAGTGACAAGAACTATTGGATAGTACTCAACCACGGCCTGTTTCAGGGCTATTACTGGATGCACCATTTCGATCAGGATCGCAATGCCCGGGATCAGTTTAAGGATCATCCTTATTACCAGGCCTGTGTTGATTTTTGTGCCCACTGGGACCAGCCTTCCTTTGACCCGGACTACGATAGCCTGCCCCTGGAATATTTTATTCCCCTGGTCGAGAAATTATTTGCCCGCAGGGCGCAATCTCTAGTCTAGATTACAGCCCCGAGGCTTGCATCTGGCTGTGCGCTGGTCATAATCGCAGCCTCAATATTCTCTTCGAATCAGATGCAGGTAGTTATGGGCGCTCAGTGGAAGGTAAAACACAAAGAAGTCGCGGCAAATCTTAAAGGCCGTGTATTTGGCAAGTTGACCAAGGAGATTATGGTTGCCGCGCGCAATGGCGCAGACCCGGAATCCAACTCACGCCTGCGCCTGGCGGTCGAACAGGCCAAAAAAGCCTCCATGCCCAAAGACACCCTGGAGCGGGCCATTAAAAAAGGCGCCGGCCTGCTGGACGGTGCTGTGCATTACGAAAAGCTGACCTACGAAGGGTTTGCCCCCCACAATGTTGCAGTAATTGTTGAGTGCCTGACCGATAATGTTAATCGCACAGTGTCCGAGATTCGCGTGCTGTTCCGTGCTGGTCAACTGGGCGGTGAAGGCTCGGTGGCCTGGGACTTTGACCATGTGGGTCTGATTGAAGCACGGGCCGACAGCGGCGATGCAGATGTGGATGAAGCAGCCATAGAGGCCGGAGCCCAGGATTGCGAACCAGCGGATGAAGAGGGGCTAGCACTGTTTATCACTGACAGCTCTGATCTGGATAGCGTCTGTCGAGCCCTGCCCGAATATGGCTACAGCGTCGAGACCGCCAAAATTGGATATCGCGCCAAGAACCCACAAACAGTAGGGGATGCCGAAATGGAAGAGGTTGAAGCTTTTCTGGCCGCTATCCATGAGCATGATGATGTTCAGGAAGTCTACGTAGCCCTCGAGGCTTAAGCATGGCTGAACAGCACACAGACTCCAATGCTGACGCGGCAGCCAAAATGCCTGTGCTGCTATCGCTGTTTCAATTTCTCAAACCCTATCGCCCGCAGATAAGTATCTTTCTGCTGGCCCTGGTATTTACTGCCGGGGTGACATTATCAGTAGGGCAGGGGTTGAGGCTGGTGATTGACCAGGGCTTTGCCCAGCAGTCTCAGGAACATCTCAATACTGCCATTCTATTTATTCTCGCCGCCTCAGTGATGATGGCTGTGGGTACCTATATTCGCTTCTATCTTATTTCCTGGCTCGGCGAGCGGGTCAGCGCAGATATTCGCACAGCAGTGTTTAACCATGTGGTGGGCCTGCATCCGGCATTCTTTGAGACCAATCGCAGCGGCGATATTATGTCCCGGCTAACCTCCGACACCACCTTGCTGCAATCCATTATTGGTTCCTCGGTCTCCATTGCCCTGCGCAGTGCCATTTCATTTACCGGCGCATTGATTATGCTGCTGATTACCAACTTTAAGCTGTCGCTGATTATTCTGCTGGCGGTGCCCGTGGTGCTCATGCCCATACTGGTCTTTGGCCGCAAAGTGCGCGCACTGTCCCGGGAGAGTCAGGACTCAGTTGCCGATGTGGGCTCCTACGCCGGTGAGGTTATCCAGCATATTAAAACCGTGCAGAGCTTTACCCAGGAACCCCAGGAAAAGAAAGCCTTTGCCAGTGAAGTGGAGCGGGCCTTTGCAATAGCCAAGCGACGGGTAAGCCAGCGCGCTGTGCTGATGGCGGTGGTGATACTGCTGGTGTTTGGCGCACTGTCGATTATGCTCTGGGTCGGTGGCTCCGATGTTATCAATGGCACCATGACCGGTGGTGACCTGGGAGCCTTTATCTTTTATGCCATTCTCATGGCCACTGGTGTGGCTTCATTGTCCGAGGTCTATGGCGAGCTGCAGCGGGCCGCCGGAGCGACAGAGCGCCTGATGGAGCTGCTCCATGCAGATAACGAGATTCTGATGGCAGAGGATTGCAATATCGACGTCGCAGATTTGGCCCCTGTATTAGCGTTTAACAAACTCACATTCTGCTACCCATCCCGTCCGGAACAGCCAGCATTAACAGATTTTTCTCTGACCATAGAAGAGGACAAAGTAGTCGCTCTGGTCGGGCCCAGTGGTGCCGGCAAGTCTACTTTATTTGATTTGATTCAGCGGTTTTATGACCCCCAGTCCGGTGCCGTGCTGTTTGGCGGCTGTGATATTCGTCAGTTGCACCCCAGTGCCCTGCGGGAACAGATTGCTGTGGTGCAGCAGCAACCCACATTGTTTACCGGCGACGTTATGTACAACATTCGCTATGGCAAACCAGAGGCGACTGATGAGCAGGTGATAGCAGCGGCCCGGGCGGCCCATGCGGATGAATTTATCTGCCGACTGCCCAACGGCTACCACAGTGATCTGGGTGAGCAGGGCGTGCGCCTGTCCGGTGGCCAGCGTCAGCGCATCGCCATTGCCAGAGCACTGTTGAAGGATCCGCGCATTCTACTGTTAGACGAGGCCACCAGTGCCCTGGATGCAGAGAGTGAGTACAAGGTGCAGCTGGCGCTGGATAAGCTGATGAAAGGTCGCACCACAGTGATTATTGCCCACCGCCTGGCGACCATCCTCCATGCAGATCAAATTGTGGTGATGGATGCCGGGGTCAAGGTTGCATCGGGCAAACACCAGGATCTGCTCCGGTCCAGTGAGCTTTATGGCCGTCTGGCCAAGTTGCAATTTTCCGCTGAGGCCAGTTAATAGGCTACTATTTTAGGCGCTATCTAAATCATGGAAAAAAGATTAGTTATTTTCTTGCATAAGTGAATAGGGCCAACTAGTATTTAATTATGAATAGCTTCAAGGATGTAAGCGCAATGATCTCAGCTCCCCACAAAACTAGTTTGTGTTCAGGGTCGCAGCCTCTCTTTGTCAAAATCTGTCTTATTGCAACGCTGGCCGTGCTGGCCGCCTGTGGGTCTGGTGGCAGTCAAAATGCGGCCAGTGACCTAGTTGCTGGTTCCAGTACATTGAAGCAAGCTGGAGCAGCTCCTGCCAGTAGAAATGAACAGATGCCAAAGCCCAATAATATCTGGGACGATTCTGTCTGGGATAAAACTGTCTGGACGTCGCAGTCGGCGGCACAGTCCAGAAATTGGAATAACGACTCATGGAGTGAGACATTATGGCAGTAATAAAATCTAACCGTGCAAAGATCGGCGCTGGGCTAATTCTCGGCGCAACAATGTTGGCAAGTTCACCTTTTGCCAGTGGCAATGACCTTGCTATTCCCCATGAGTTTTTCTCCGGGGATGCCACCAGCGCAATCCATGTCAATGAAAACTTCTCTGCTATCGAAGCGGCCGTCAATGGCATTGGTAGCCGCATTAAAATGCTGGAGTCAGATTCAGCAAAGCCGGTATTTCAGGGTTTTTCCGATACCCAGGTGCCTGCCAACAAAGGTATCCGGCAGTTACAGGCGGCCTGTGATGCAACCTACAGCGGCAGCAAAATTTGTACCTCGACGGAATATGCCAATTCAATCTTCAACAACTCAGCGGCCAATCTGGCCGGGGATTCCTGGCTGCTGGCGGATACACAGTCTGCTTCCGAACAAAAAGTACGGGATAGCGTCAGCGGTAGAACCCGCGGTTCCGGTGGCCTTAGCTGCGCAGGCTATAGCCGCAATAAACATGGTTTAGTGGTCAGCAGCAATGGTGAAATAAATACAGATCAATGTGGTAATTTCAATGCAGTCGCATGCTGCAAGTAATTAACTCGAATGGTTTAAAAAACAACAACAGCAGGTAGGGAGTGGTGCGTAAGGCCGCAGTGAGCGGTGAAGGGGATGATCCAAAAGTTTTGGGGGATTATTGTCCGGTTATCTTGTCTGGGCCGGGGCTTTCACTTAGTTTAGTGAGTCCCGGCTTGGACGGTTAATTTACCTCAGGTTAGTGATCGCGTTCAGCGTCAAAGCCGTATATCGAATGGTCTAATAGTTTTCAATTGCTCCAAAATACAATAAGAAATGAGGCTTGGTATGAAACTCATCGGCACCCTAATCTCTGTGCTTGCGGCTGTTTTAGTTGTCAGTTCCTGCAGTCTGCTAGGCCCCTCGGCACCGGAAATTCAGCGCCCAGCCGCCTATAAAATCAGTACCCAAACCGGAATCACCCAGGGACAGTCAGTTCAGGGTGGTCAGGTGGTGTCCTGGTTTGATATTCCCTTTGCCCAGCCCCCAGTGGGCGACTTGCGCTGGAAAGCGCCGCGGGCCTTGAATCGGCCAGAGCAGACCATAGTCGAGATCGATGACAGCTCCTGTGTGCAGAGCGCCAGTCGTTTTGCCGGGGTTGATGGTTCAGGAATTGTCGGCTCTGAGGACTGTCTGTATCTGGATATCAGAGCACCAGCAGACTTTGCCGACAAGCAGTATCCGGTAATGTTTTGGATCCATGGTGGGGCCAACACCTCAGGTCTCAAAGATTATTATGATTTCACCAAATTAGTGGCCGGCAAAGATGTGGTGGTAGTCACCACCAATTATCGTCTTGGCGCCCTTGGCTGGTTTACTCATCCCGCGATTCAGGGTTTGCAGGAAGGACCGGATAAAACCAGCAATTTCGGCACTCTGGATATTATCCAATCATTAAAGTGGGTGCAGAAGAACATTCAAAAATTTGGCGGCGATGCCGGTAATGTGACCATTTTCGGTGAGTCTGCCGGTGGCCACAATGTCCTGGCACTGCTGGCATCACCATTGGCCGAGGGTCTTTTTCACAAGGCTATCAGTCAGTCTGGTTACACTTTGGTATCCTCTGTCGCTGACGCCTACAATGAGGCCGGCGCCAACAGTCTGGTCGAGCGCGGCGGCTGGCAGATTGCCAATCAAATAGTACAGGGCTCACAGTCTGACTACAGCGCTGAGGCGTTGCGCAGTACCCTGAAGTCTGTCGATGCCAGAGAGTTTATTGGCCTCTACTACAGGGAGGGGGAGCGCTTTGATAGTATTCCCCTGTCCACAGCCGATGGCATAGTGATTCCACAGCAGGGTATTCTCGGCGGTTTAGGCAATTCGCAATATGCCAAAAATATTCCAGTTATGGCCGGGGCAACCAAAGATGAAGTCGCGCTGTGGCTGGCACTGCACCGTTACTTTATGGACAGCAAATACACATTAACCAAACTGCTGCCACCGAAGATAACCAGAAAAGACCCCGAACTCTACGATCTCTGGGTGCGTCTGCGCTCCCATGCCTGGAAGCTGAAAGGCGCTGATCATGCATTGGCGGCCATGGAATCAGCTGGCTACCAGAATCTCTATGCGTTCCAGTTTGACTGGGATCACCAAGAGGGCTCTTACTTTGTTGATTTTCCCAATCTATTTGGTGCCGCCCATGGCACAGATATCGCCTTTGTCACAGGCAACTATACCTATGGTCCTATCACTTCTTATATCTATCCAGAGGGCCCGGCCCGGGATCAGATGGAGTCGAGCATGATGTCCGCCTGGACAAATTTTGCCAAGACAGCAACACCGGACACAGAAACTGATGTGGTCTGGCAGCCATTTACTGCTGCTGCGCCAGCCTTTATGCATCTGGATAAGGATGATCTGCTGCGCATGGACACAGAGACTGAAACTATAGAATCTCTGCTCGATGGGCTGCTCAGCAATCAGGTGCCAACGGATTACCAGCGCTGCTACATTGCCTGGGAAACCTATACCAACGTTGGTGATGTGGATATTCAGGCCTACCGAGACTGGAACAATGGCCTGTGTCGCAACGTGGATATGCGCCTCGAGCAAAGGATACTTGCCGACCAGCTTATTGCGGAACATGGTTCGGTTGAAGTCTTGTAGAAGACATCCAGCACTTTACTAGAATTCAAAAATCAGGATAAATAATAATGCTAAAAAAACTATCCGCAGCAATGCAATTGCCCGATGCCTGGTGGAGAAAATTACTGCTGTTGGGTCTGTCAGTATTCTTTATTAATGTGGGTGTCGACCATTTTGTAAACCCGGATTTTTATCTAAATATTATGCCTCCCTCGCTGCCACTGCATCTGGAAGCGGTTTATATCAGCGGCGTATTTGAGATTCTCGGCGGTGTCTGCATCCTGATTCCAGCCCTGCGCAGATTTACTGGCTGGGGCCTTGTGGCGCTGTTGGTGGCGGTGTATCCGGCCAATATTTATATGGCTATTACGCCACAAGCCTTTCCCGATATTCCGGTGACACTGCTCTATGTGCGCCTGGCCTTTCAGTTTGTATTTTTCTACTGGGCTTACAGCATGACCAAAGATTCATTTAACCCTGGCCCTCGGGATCTGCAGTGGGCTCATTAACAGGTAGCATGTAATCAGCAATCGGCGCAGGGATTAAGCGCCTATGTGCTATGTTTTAAGGACAGCTGGTGGCCTGCGCCACCAAATTATGGACGATCACCAAGGATCAATATGGATATTGATAGCAGGAAGTTCTCCCACCCCCATCTCACCGCCAATGGTAAACCCAGAGCCAGCATTGCCCTAACCGCCATTAAAACCCTGTGGTTTAATACCGGCACCCAGTGCAATCTCAGCTGCCAAAACTGCTATATCGAATCCAGCCCGAGCAACAATCGCCTTAGCTATATCAGCCTTACCCAGGTGCAGCAGTTTCTCAATGAGATTCAAGTTGAGGGCCACCCAACCGAAGAGATCGGTCTGACGGGCGGTGAGCCCTTTATGAACCCGGATATTATGGTGATTATGGCAGAGATACTGCGCCGGGGTTTTAAATTGCTGGTGCTGAGCAATGCCATGCGGCCAATGTTAAAACATCAGCAGGCATTGTTGCGCTTGCACCAGCATTATCCGGGGCGGCTGCAAATCCGTGTTTCCATGGACCATCACCGGGCAGACCTCCATGAGCAAGAGCGGGGTGCCAAGTCCTGGGAGCCAATGCTCGAAGGGCTTAAATGGCTCAACAGCAATGGCTTTACTATTGCTATTGCCGGGCGCACCAGATGGGGAGATGCAAATTTACGCGAGGGCTATGCAGAGTTATTTGCCCGCCTGGGTTTGTCCATTGATGCCCATAACCCCCAGCAGCTGGTGCTGTTTCCAGAGATGGATCAGAACAGCCCGGTGCCAGAAATTACCAGCGCCTGCTGGGGCAAACTGGGACTAGACCCTGAGAAAATCATGTGTGCCTCCTCGCGCATGGTCGTCGTCCATCGGGGTGATAATCAGCCATCGGTTCAGGCCTGCACATTGCTGGCCTATGATCAGCGTTTTAATCTGGGTGCCACATTGGCCGAGGCCGATACTGAAGTGCCATTAAATCACCCTCACTGCGCGCGGTTCTGTGTGCTTGGCGGCGGCTCCTGTGCGCCGGTTACAGAGACTGGTCAGGCAGATCCTCCAACCAGCTAATAAGCGCCAACTGCCCATGGTTGGGGGCAGCGGGCATCTGCCGTAGCATAGGGCCTAAATCCGCAACATAATCCACATCTCGCAGGCTGGGCAGCAGGGCGGGGCTGTTATCGAGATTGGCAATAAGTTGACTGGCGGTATCCGGCTGGCTGTACGCCACTGTGGTCCAGCTGGACTGCTTAATTGGCTCGCGGCCAGCGAATAAATAATAGCCGCCATCCTGCGCCGGACCCAGACAGTAGCTATGGTTACCCAGGCTGTCTATAGCTTGCTCCACCAGCTCTGTCGACAGCTGGGGGCAGTCAGCGCCCAGCAATATTACTTGCTGGTATTGTTTGAGCAGCTGCTGATAAACATAATGCTGAATATCACCCAAGCCGCGATTGCCCGCTGCTATGCAATCAAACCCAAACCAGATGTCATGGCCCAGCCCATGATCCTCAGCCACAGCCCAATAGCAGCTAACTGGCCGGGCTATGTTCTGTAATGTATGTTCAATTGCCTTTACGGAGAGCCGATAAAATTGCTCGGTCAACTGCTTTGCCTGACAGTGATGCCAGCTGCTTGCCAGTCGAGTTTTTATTGGTGAGAGCCCCGGCGTTTTAACCAGAATCGCTATGGCGCTAGAGCTCATAGGCAGAAGTCATAGATGTTTATGTCTGGGATTAAATATCTGCCGCCAGCGGCAGTGGGCCAGCGCATCCTTCACGGACAGACTAATCCATCGCCATTGATAGAGCATGGTTAACCGCAGCCAACCATTGGCGATATATTTTCTCGGGCTGGTTAAGATGGGCGAATGCACAGAGATCAGCGGCACTCCTTTGCGGCGGGCTCGGCGCACCAGCAGCAAGTCTTCACCGTAGCTGGCATTTTCGACAAAGCCACCGAGGCGACGAAAAATATCCCGGTGCATACAAAATGCCTGATCGCCAAAGGGCGCTTTAAATAACTTGCTGCGCAGGTTGGCACCCCAAGCATTTATAGAGATAAGCCGTCGATGGCTGGGGGCAGCCTGAAAAGCCAAATCAAAATAATGTACCCCATCCGGATGCAGCTCCAGACTGCGCTGCAATGCCCTAAGCTGGCGCTCGCTAATGCGACTGTCCGCATGGACAAACCACAGCCATTGGCCGCGGGCCTGGGCTGCGCCTTTGTTGAGGCTACAGGCTCTGCTGCCTTTGCTGCACTGAATCACCTCCATGCCCCAGTCAGACAATGCCTGTAAATCAGCCAGCAGCACAGACTGCTGATTTTCAATGGCGGACAGGGGGATAATCACCGTGAGATCTTTAAAACTATTCTGTGCTGGCATGTGCATCACCCCATCAGGCCTGCAGCACATTGAGCCAATGCTGCAGGGCATGACTAATCTGTGATGTATTGGTTAACAGAGCGCTGGACAGTGCAGTGCGGGCAGCAAGGGGAGGCTGACTAAGGGTTGATGCCAGCAGCTCTGTCAATAGCCCCTGTGCCTTTTCCAGGGTCTGGCCATAGATCTTTAAAAACTGCTCCACATTTACATGCTTGCTCTGGTCTTCGATCCAGCAATCATAATCAGTAATCAGACATAGAGAGCTGTAAGCCATCTGTGCCTCCCGGGCCAGAAATGCCTCGGGGATATTGCTCATGCCCACCAGATCTGCCTTGACCGCATCGCGCAAAAAATAACTCTCGGCACTGGTACCCAGCCTCGGGCCCTCGACACAGGCATAGGTGGTTTGGCTGTGGACTGTTTGCTCAATGCGCTGTGCCGCCGCCAGAATATCACCATTCAGAGCCGGGCAGCAGGGTTGGGCTGTGCTGATATGGGCACAGAGGCCAGCGCCAAAAAATGAACCCTTTCTAATGCCTTTGGTATGGTCAAAGTACTGCTCCACCAATGCCAGATCACCAGGTGCTATCTCCTCTCGCAAACTGCCCGCTGCACTGATGGACAGCACCTGGGTGGCGCCGAGTTTCTTTAGGGCAAAGATATTAGCCCGGTAGTTAATCTCATGGGGCAGCAGCCTGTGCCCCTGACCATGGCGACTTAAAAACAGTACTGGCTGGCCAGTGTAGCTACCGCAGTAGATTAGGTCTGAGGGCTGTCCAAAGGGTGTCACAACCCGCAGCTGTTGGCTGATCTCAAGCCCGTCCAATTGATACAGGCCGGAGCCACCAATAATTGCCAGCATCTAACAGCAGCTCCCGGAAGTCGCCGTGCTTGCAGTAGTAAGCTTGCCATCAGCAGGAGCATCAAACCGAGCATCAAACCGACCATAGTGCAGTTCAGTCTCACCATGAACCTTAAAATGCTGCGCCAGTCTGCTGTGGTTTAGGATAATTGCGGTATTGCCATCAATCGACACTGGTACCTCAGCTTTAAACTGCAGCTGTTGATCCAGCGCAAAGCTGTCCGGGCTGCGGATAATAGTGCCCAGATATCGGGCAAACTGGCCATAGTTTTCGCGCCGAGGCTCAAACTTAAGCTTAAAGCTACGCACAGTCACAGAGTAAAACTGCGTACTGCCCGTCAGTGCGCGCAGTGTCTCATCTTCCACTGTAAGGGGCCGCTTGCTCACAATTCTGTGGTCAGTCAAGCCAACCTTGCGCATCATCAAATCAAAGTCACCCTGATATAGAGCGCCGCCAAGACATTCCCCCAGCAGGACCTTATGTTGCTGTAGATTGGCTGGCAGACGGCGGTCGGCAAATACATCGGAGAAATATAGTTCGCCCCCGGGTTTAAGCACCCGGTAAATCTCTTTAAATACAGCCTCTTTATCCGGCGACAGGTTAATCACGCAGTTTGAGATAATAATATCGATACTATTATCTTTAATGCCGCAGCTGGTGAGGTTTTCGATATTGCCCTTTTTAAAACGCATATTGGGGTTGGCATAGGCAAATCTGTCACAGTGCCAGTCAATATGGCTGCGGGCGATATCCAGTGGTCTGTGGGTTATATCTATGCCGATAACCTCACCGGTTTCACCGACCAGCTGGCTCAATAGATACACATCGCGACCAGTGCCACAGCCAAGATCAAGCACAGTGCAGCCCTCGGCAGCCAGAGGCAGGGGCGAGCCACAGCCATAAAAGCTGTCTTTAATCTGCGGGTGAATATTATCCAGCAATGGTGCCAGGTAACCCGGCGGTGCCTGTGCCGGGCAGCAGGCGCTGGTTTTTAAGTCAGCGCTGCTGTTGAGGCTATTGCTGTAATAGTCTTTCACCTGGTTGGTGGTTTGCTGTTTTGATGCCTGTAACTGTTGCTCGCTCACTGTGCGTCCCTGTCTTTTTTCGTCCCGTTATAGCAACTCCTGTGCTCCCTTAAGCGTAGTTCATAACTGGCTATTGCTGCGGCTTAAATACTGTTTCTGTTGTCATTTTAGGCATCCTGTCGAGCTGTCAGCTAAGACCACTGGGTCATGATTTTTGGTTTACACTCAAAGCGCTTGGACTATATTGTTGGCCATTGTTTTACTGGTTATAGACACAGCAGAACCGACTGCCATCGAAGGAATTTAGCTAATGAGCGCCTACAAAGTACCGCAAAAGGAAATGTTCTTTATTTTTGAAGAACTGGTTAACTATGCACAGCACAGCACTATGCCCGCCTATGAAGATGCAGGCATGGATATGGTCGAAGCTGTGGTGCCGGAAGCAGCTAGATTTTTTGAGCAGGTGGTAGCACCCACTAATTGGGAATCGGATATTAATCCCGCCCACCTTAAAAATGGCACCGTGGTCACCGGCCCGGCGCTGGCCGATGCCTACAAGCAAATGGTTGAAGGTGGCTGGTGCTGCCTGAGCGGTGATCAGGCCTACGACGGCGCTGGTCTGCCCGGTGTAATTGATGTGGCGGTTCAGGAGATGCTGCAGTCCGCTAATATGGGCTTTAGCCTACTGCCCATGCTGAGCCGAGGGGTTATCCATGCCCTTAATCTGTATGGCACAGATGAGCAAAAAGACACCTACTTAGCCAAGCTTATTTCCGGTGCCTGGTCCGGTACCATGAACCTGACCGAACCCCAGGCCGGCAGCGACCTGTCTGCGGTAAAAAGCAAAGCTGTGCCCAATGGCGACCATTATCTGGTCAGCGGGCAAAAAATCTATATCACCTGGGGCGACCATGAGCTGGCCGAGAATGTTATCCATCTGGTGCTGGCACGACTGCCAGATGCACCAGCGGGCAACCATGGTATTTCGCTGTTCTTGGTACCAAAATTTCTGATTAATGCCGACGGCAGTCTGGGTGAGCGCAATGATGTCGCCCCGGTGGGGGTCGAGCACAAGCTGGGCATCCACAGCAGTCCCACCTGCACCATGGCCTTTGGTGAAAAGGGCGGTGCTGTTGGCTATTTGGTTGGCCCGCTGAATCAGGGTCTGATGTGTATGTTCAGCATGATGAACAATGCCCGACTGTCTGTTGGCCATCAGGGTATTGGTGTTGGCGAGCGGGCCTATCAGCAGGCCGTGGCCTATGCCTCAGAGCGAGTGCAGGGCAAGGTGGCGGGTGTTGAGGGCAATGCGCCGATTATTCATCACCCGGATGTAAAGCGCATGCTGATGCAGATGCGTGCACTGACAGAAGCTGGTCGTGCTATGTCTTTCTATACCATTGCCGCTGAAGACCGCAGCCATCACCATGCCGACGAAGCCCAGCGGGCAGCAGATGCTCAGCTGGTTGAGATTATGACTCCGCTGGTTAAAGGCTGGTGTACAGAAGTATCAATGGAATCCACCTCTCTGGGTGTTCAGGTCCACGGAGGCATGGGCTTTATTGAAGAGACCGGTGCCGCACAGCATATGCGTGATGCCAGGATTCTGCCTATTTATGAAGGCACCAATGGTATTCAGGCGCTGGACTTTATTGGCCGCAAATGCCTGCGGGATGGCGGTGAGACTCTGACTAAATTGCTGACAGAGATGAAAGCCACTGCCCAGAGCAAGTCGAACGAGTTAACCGCGGCGCTGCAGACAGCAGTAGCCGATTGCCGCGCCGGATTGGATTATGTACTGGGCAATCCAGAGCACAGCCCTGCCGTGGCCTATAATTTTATGATGCTGTTTGGTAACTCTGTGTCCTACTGGTGCTTGGTGCGCCTAGCCATAGCGGCGCAGAAACACCTGGACAATGGTTCCGATGACCGCTTCTATAACCAGAAACTGGCTACCACAGGATTTTTTGCTACCCAGATTCTGCCGCGCAATGGGGCATATTTGACATCGCTGCAGGCTGGTTCCGAGAGCATATTGGGGTTGGGGATAGAGGATTTTGTCACGCAGTAGGGAGAGAGATCCAACCTAACTGGTAACAATCCCCACAATCATCGCAATGGTGAATATAAACAGCGCGGTAAAAACAAACCCACCAATAATAAATGCCAGTGGGCTGCCCCGGGTAAAATCCTTCTCGCGGTTTTTATCCGTCTGCACACCAATGGCCGCAGCCAAAATACTTTTCACCAGCGAGCCCAAGCCAGGCTTTTTGGGTTTCTGTTCAGGGGTTTTATCGTTCATCAAATGTCCAATGCTCGTCAGTCATTAAGAATAGGCGTCAACCAGCGCTCCAACTCGGGAACCGAAAGCCCTTTGCGCTGCGCCAGCGAATCTACCTGATCAGCATCGATTTTCCCCGTATTAAAATACTTGGCATCCGGGTGACCAAAGTACCAGCCACTGACCGCTGCCGCCGGGCTCATGGCATAGCTATCGGTCAGCGCCAGACCAATATTATTTTCCACATCCAGCAGCTTAAACAGCGTGCCTTTTTCCGTATGGTCAGGGCAGGCCGGGTAGCCGGGCGCAGGGCGAATACCGCGGTACTTCTCTTTGATCAGCGCTTCATTATCCAGTGTCTCATCGGCGGCATAGCCCCAGTGTTCCCGCCGCACTCGCTCGTGCAAATGCTCGGCAAAGGCTTCCGCCAGACGGTCGGCCAATGCTTTGACCATAATGGCATTGTAGTCATCATGGGCGGTTTCATATTGTGCCGCTAACTCATCGGCCCCAATACCAGTGGTCACCGCAAAGGCACCTATATAGTCGGTTAATTCGGTTTCTTTGGGGGCAATAAAGTCTGCCAGCGAGGCCAGTTCTTCACTGGCACCGGGCTTCTGAATCTGCTGGCGAATCTGATGCAATGTGGCGGCGGTTGAGCCGTCCTGTGCATAAACCTCAATATCATCATGGTTAACCGTATTGGCGGGCCACAGGCCAAACACCGCTCGTGCGGTTAAACGCTTATTGTCGATAATATCTTTAAGCAGTTTCTGGGCATCCTCAAAGAGATTCTGCGCAGCTTCGCCCACGACTTCATCGTTGAGAATCTTCGGGTATTTGCCCACCAGATCCCAGGTGATAAAGAAGGGTGTCCAGTCAATATAGGGCACCAGTGCTTCCAGGGGATAATCATCCAGCACAGTGACACCCAGCGTATTGGGAATCTCGGGTTGGTAGTCTCGCCAGTTCAGCTGAGGCTTTTGTTTGACCGCGTCAGAATAAGCAAACAATGTTCCCCTTGAGGTACGGTTGGCCGTGCGCAGTCGCACAGCATCGTAGTCACGCTGAATCTCGGCCACAAAGGCATCGCGATGCTCTTTGCTAATTAACTTGCTGGCCACACCAACTGCCCGCGAGGCATCGGACACATAGATGGTCTGATTGCGCTGGTAAGTCGGGGCGATTTTTACCGCTGTATGGGCTTTGGAAGTAGTTGCGCCACCAATCATAAGGGGCACATCAAAGCCCTGGCGCTCCATCTCTTTGCCCAGGGTCACCATCTCATCCAGCGAGGGGGTAATCAGACCAGAGAGGCCAATAATATCTACATTTTGTTCCTTGGCGGTTTGCAATATCTTTTCTGCAGGCACCATCACGCCGAGGTCAATCACCTCATAGTTATTACACTGCAGCACCACGCCGACAATATTTTTGCCAATATCATGGACATCGCCCTTTACCGTAGCCATCAGAATCTTGCCATTAGTGCTGGCCGCTTCATCTTTTTCCGCTTCAATAAAGGGCTGCAAATAGGCCACTGCCTGCTTCATAACCCGGGCAGATTTCACCACCTGAGGCAGAAACATTTTGCCGGAGCCAAACAGGTCGCCCACAATATTCATGCCGTCCATCAGGGCGCCTTCAATTACATGCAGGGGGCGATCGGCCTGTTGACGCGCCTGCTCCGTATCTTCTTCAATAAACTCGGTAATACCTTTAACCAGCGCATGCTCCAGACGGCGATTAACATTGCCTTCACGCCAGCTCAGATCTTCGGTTTTAGCCTGGGTAGAGCCGTCACCGCGGTATTTATCGGCAATTGCCAGCAGGTTTTCTGTGCCCTCAGGGGTGCGGAATAACACCACATCTTCAACCACATCCCGCAGCTCTGTGGGCAAGTCGTCATACACCGCCAACTGCCCAGCATTAACAATACCCATGCTCAAGCCTTCGCGAATCCCGTGGTAGAGAAATACCGAGTGAATAGCCTCCCGCACCGGGTTATTGCCCCGAAATGAAAACGACACATTGGAGATGCCGCCACTAATCAGCGCATGGGGCAGGTTCTGTTTGATCCAGCCGCTGGCTTCAATAAAGTCCAGGCCGTAGCGATTGTGCTCTTCAATACCAGTAGCAACTGCAAATACATTGGGGTCAAAGATAATATCTTCCGCCGGGAAGCCAATCTGATCAACCAGCAGGTCGTAACTGCGCTGGCAGATTTGCTGGCGACGCTCAAGATTGTCGGCCTGGCCGTCTTCATCAAAAGCCATCACCACAATAGCTGCACCGTGCTTTTTGCACAGTTTGGCTTTATCAATAAACTCCGCTTCGCCCTCTTTAAGGCTAATGCTATTGACCACCGACTTGCCCTGAATACATTTCAGGCCAGCTTCAATCACCTCCCATTTGGAGGAGTCCACCATAATTGGCACCCGGGAGATCTCTGGCTCCGAGGCAACCAGATGTAAAAAGGTGACCATGGCCGGCAATGACTCAAGCATGCCTTCGTCCATATTCACATCAATAATCTGCGCGCCATTAATCACCTGCTGGCGGGCAACCGCCAGCGCGGCATCGTAATTCTCTTCCAGAATCAGCCGCTTAAACACCGCCGAGCCAGTGACATTGCAGCGCTCACCCACATTCACAAATAATGAGTCTGCCTTGATGGTAAAGGGCTCTAAACCGGACAGGCGGCAGGCTGGCTCGATGCTGGGAATCTGTCGAGGCTTGATATTGGCCACGGCATCGGCAATGGCGCGAATATGTTCCGGTGTGGTACCGCAACAGCCGCCGACAATATTAAGTAGGCCGGCCCCGGCAAATTCTGCCACCGTCTCAGCCATATTCAATGCATCCAAATCATAGCCACCAAACTCATTGGGCAGCCCGGCATTGGGGTGGGCACTGACCATGGTGTCGGCCACAGTGGAAATTTCCAGCAGGTGAGGGCGCAGCTCTTTGGGCCCCAGGGCACAGTTCAGGCCAATACTAATAGGCTTGGCATGGCGCACCGAGTTCCAGAACGCCTCTGGCGTTTGGCCCGATAGGGTGCGGCCACTGGCATCGGTAATGGTGCCACTGATCATAATAGGGAGCTCAGTGCCCAGTTCCTCAAACACCTGCTGCACCGCAAACAGCGCAGCTTTGGCATTCAATGTATCGAAGATGGTCTCGACCATAATCAGGTCCACGCCACCTTCAATCAGGGCATGGGTGGATTCTGTGTAGTTTTCCACCAGTTCATCAAAGGTAACATTGCGGGCACCAGGGTCGTTTACATCCGGAGACAGCGACGCGGTTCTGCTGGTAGGCCCCAGAATACCGGCCACAAAGCGCGGGCGCTCCAGCGTAGAGAACTCATCCGCCGCCTTGCGCGCAAGCAGGGCAGAGACCAGATTGATCTCGCGAGAGATGGCCTCCATCTGATAGTCCGCCTGAGACACCTGGGTAGAGTTAAAGGTATTGGTCTCGATAATATCCGCACCGGCCTCAAGGTAGGCGCGGTGGATATCACAGATAATATCCGGCTGAGTCAGGCTCAGCAGATCATTGTTGCCCTTGAGGTCTGTATGCCAGTCGGCAAAACGCGCCCCACGAAAGTGCTCTTCCTCGAGAGTATGACGCTGAATCATAGTACCCATAGCGCCATCCAGAACTAAAATGCGTTGCTGGGCTGCGTCTAGTATCTTTTGCGTCATATTGCTGTTCCGTGCCTTTGTCTTTGGGTTGTATCAAAATATTTTGATGGATGGGCATGATACCAAAATAAATTTAAAAAGCGACCTTTAATAGCAACAAAGCGTTGGCCTGATGGGGGGGATGGCGTAAAATCACCCCCCTAATGACTCAAGAATAGACAATTAAGCTCTTATTCCAGGACAACAGCATGCTCAATGTAACAATCACTGAATCAGCACAGGTTTATCTAGCCGGTCTGCTGGAAAAACAAAACTGCGAAGGCATAGGCGTGCGCATGTTTGTCAGCGACCCAGGCACACCCAAAGCTGAAACCTGCATTGCTTACAGCCGCCCCGGCGAGCACAACGAAGAAGATGTGGTGGTGGAGTACGAGGCTTTTAATGCCTACTTCGAGCAGCGCAGCATTCCATTCCTAGAGGAAGCCAAGGTAGATTTTGCCGAGGATAAGTTTGGCGGCCAGCTGACCATACGCGCCCCCAACTCAAGACTGCCCAATGTAACCGACGACAGCCCCATGGAAGATAAGGTCAACTACCTGCTGTACAACGATATTAACCCAGGTCTAGCCTCCCACGGTGGCGTTGTGTCCCTGTCTGAAATAGTAGAGGGCATTGCAGTGTTGGAGTTTGGCGGTGGCTGTCAGGGTTGCTCGGCAGTATCGCTGACCCTGAAAGAGGGGGTCGAGAAAACCCTAATGGAAAAGATCCCCGAGCTAAAAGGCGTGCGGGATGTGACGGATCATACGGATACCTCTAACGCCTACATGTAACAGTAAGTGCGGTGAAGGTATTGAAACGATATAACACCGCGCTCAATGCGACAAAAGGGGCTGCTGCCGGGCTAGGTGGGCTGTAGCTCTACGGCCCTTTAGGGCATGATAGCTCCAGCCGAGCACAACCCAGAAATTGCGATACGAATAACCGTTATTTCCCGATAATAAGTAAAACCAATTCTATCCCCAAGAGAGTAACAATATGCCATTTGAAGGCGTTACACCCCTGTCCGTGCGCTGCGCACATTGGACCAAACATTTTGTCCTTATAGCAATTATTAGCCTGGTCAGTGCCTGTGGCGGCGGCTCCAGCGGGCCAGATGCGCCGGAAGAGTCCTTATCAGATCAGCTCAGCAGTCAGCAGCCGGAGACTGGGACGGAACCAGAGACTGAGGCGCAACCATAGACTGGGACACAACCAGAGACTGAGGGGCAACCAGAGACTGGGACGCAACCAGAGACAGAGACTGAACCAGAGACGGAAACCACAGAACCAGAGGTAATTACCGTCCCCTATGACAGTGCCAGAGACGGCAATATAGACGGTGTACATATCTGGCAAATGCCCGATGCCCCAGATGGCTCGCGCCCCGACCAAAGCTGGTTGGCCGTGGGCTCCGATGTCGAAGGTGAGATCTATATCTCCGGTCACGACCATCAGACCAACTCAATGCTCTACCGCATGTACCAGCACGATGACACATTGCGCTGGGTGGGCGATGCCAAATCAGCATCCGAAGCCGCCAACAACTGGCAGGCCGGTGAGAGCGCCGAGAAGTTCCATACGCGGCCCGTCCATCACAATGGCACCGTCTACGTGGCGACCCTCGATTCCTCAGATATGAACAATAGTTTTCTAAATACCAGAGGCTTTCACTGGTATGGCTACCAACCAGCGGACAATAGCTTTACCGACCTCAGCGCCACAGAGCCCAATGGCGTAGGTGCCCAGACAATGCAGATTGTTACCATTCAAAAAGACCTGGTAAACAACCTGCTGTACGGCATGAGCATCCCAGAAAATAAACTGGTGCGATACGATATAGCCACAGGCACCACCACAGTGCTTGGCAAGCCCAGCGCCTGGACCGGCTACTTTTACAGCAACCGCTTTATGTGGGTGGACTCCCGCGGGCGTGTGTATATCACTGGCGGCTCCTCCAGAAACCAGTGGAACCAAGGCGAATCAGCCAGCACCTTTAACCATGTTTGGTACTACGACCCCCAGACGGGCTTTGGCGAACTACCGAGCTTTGCACTGCAGGGCCCCAACGCCATGG
>Ga0206129_10003268_pt1 | contig 18963 bp, 22 predicted proteins | sample Helgoland_Spring_8_FD_148616 | JGI IMG/M metagenome (GOLD analysis project Ga0206129, IMG submission 148616) | Pelagic subsurface seawater microbial communities from Kabeltonne, Helgoland, North Sea - Helgoland_Spring_Bloom_20160502_2 | ecosystem: Environmental > Aquatic > Marine > Epipelagic ...
TATCATATCAGCGCGTTCTTTTGGCGTCGATTTTAAATTTTCTATTACTAATTTTTGTGCTATCGAGGAAGCCATATTTATATATACATAGGTACATATTTTTAAGTAAATTCAATTTCAAAAAAAATATGATTAATTATTAAGATTTATGAAATAAATAAACAAAGGTATTTTTTGAAAAAAACGCTACATAATCTAGTAAAAATAGTATTATATAACTATAAAATATTTAAATTAAATTTTCATTTTTTTTTTGATATAATATATTATGAACTATGAAGAGAAAGTTATTAATAAATTCATCGAATTAAATGAAGAAGAAATGAATGTTATAAGTTTATTTTCTATAATGACAAAAGAATTAAAACGATATCCAGGAAATAATTTGTCTGAAAGATTACAAAATACAAATATTAATAAAAATATGTGTGAATTATTTTTTTTATTTATTTGTCTCGGAGAAGCAAAAAAAAAAGAAAATAACGATGTACAAACTGTCGAAATTCATAATTTATTAAAAAAAAGATGGGACAATTTTATTAATTATATTACTACAACGTTTTAATCTTTTGTTTTGCTAAAGATTAAAATATATTTAGGATAAATAATCACTAGTGTAATTTATTAATATTTAGATTAATGTAGTGACATAAAAAATATTTTTTTTATAATTATATTATAAGAAAAATATAAAAAATATGTCTTATAACTATTTATTTAAATTAATAGTTCTTGGAAAAGAAAGCGTTGGGAAAACATGTTTGGTTGACGCTTGGTGCGGAAGACCATTTCGTAGTTTTTTTGATTCAACAGTCGGCGTCGATTTTGACGCCAAAAGTGTTTATACCGACGGTTTAAGAATAAAAAATCATATTTGGGATATAACTGGACAGCAAAAATTTGCTACAATTATTTCTGCTTACTATGGGAAATGCGCTGGTGTATTTATTTTATTTGACGTCACTAATAAACAGTCGTTTTTTAATATTGATTATTGGATACAAGAAGTTAAAAAAAAAAATAATAATATATTGCCACCTACCGTGGTTATTGGTGCGAAAACAGATAAAAAAAACAGGACTGTTTCTTATGACGAAGCGCAAAAATTCGTGGAAGATAGAAATTTAAAGTATATAGAAACTAGTTCAAAAAACCATATAAATGTGGAAGAATCATTTCGCTTGTTGGTGGAAGAAATATATAGCAATATAGATAATAATTCAGAAAATTTACCGGGGGGTGTTAGACGCGGTGCTTTGAGAAAATTTAATAAATTACACTATAATAAATCTAAAAAATATAGAAATTGCGATCCTTGTACAGAGGATTCGTGGAAATGTTGTTTAATTTCATAAAAATTCATAAATAGGAATATCTTCTACTAAAAGATTTCTAGAAATAAACCGACCCCATGATCGTTCGTCGGCTCTTTTTTTACAAATATGAAAACTATTAAATTCATCGACTATATCTTTAATTCTAGATTGACAACGCCATTTATTTTTACATAATATAGTTTCACAACACCAACAACTAATGCCAGATAATTTTATCAAGTCATCATTATAAGATTTACTAGTATTCGAATTAAATAATTTTGCGTAATAAGATTTAATATCTTCTCCGTTATACGTCACTTGCGGAGGTCTAAATGGAAATGACTCTAGATTTTTTATCGTTATGATATTTTCTTCTAAAACAATAATAATCATATAATCTCTTTTATAAAAATGCCAATTTAAAGGCCAATTATCCGCTCTTTGTTCATTGATTAATCTTCTTAACATATTTTACTTAATATACAATAAAATATGTTTTTAAAATAATTTCAATTTAATATTGATACAAACGCTCCGTCAATAAAGAAAAAGACCAATCCGCATTTAAATCAATAGGATATCCCTTATCATTTAATAGTTTTACCTTTAACGTTTTTATAGTTACCGGACCAAAGTATTGTCTGGCCGTATCGAAGCCCTCGTCATTTGAAACGACCATTGCTGTTTCGCTTCCTGTTAGGGCATTTACACTAACCCTATTAACGGACGTTCTAAATAAAATATTTGTATTAACTGGTGATTGATATCGTGTTTGATCTTGTGTTTTTCTTCTGTTTACAATTTCCGTTATAGTATATTTTTGTGCTTTTGTTAAGTTATCGAACCCGTCAACAAGTGGCGTTGTTGCCGGCGTTCCTGTTCTACATGGTCTTGTTTGATACAATGGATCTTCCGGATTAATTGCGTTTGGTCTTAATTGAATACCGTCTACATTTGGGTTTCCATTTACATCCGTGTCACACGCCGGATATAATTGTTTTGTTTTGTTATAATATTCGGGCAACTTTAATTTGTCTTTGTTACTTGACATGGATATTAAATTGCCACTATTTCTATTTCTATTTAAATCATCTATCTCCAACAAAAGATAACGCGTTCCCCATGGGTTAACAATGCTTTCACTCACGATTGTATTGGGCAAATCATCTCCACCAGGAGATTTATTTAACGTATATTGAGGCTGTCTAAATCCTAAAAGCCAGCCTAAATTTGAATCAATTCTAGCTCCGTTATTATTTGAAAGACAACTATTTTCCATACAATCTAAACCGGTTTCTGAATAAAATACAATTTGATACGTTTTAGATGGCGAATTGTTTATAAATGAGGTTTTTTGTGTGTTTGGATTAATCGTAAGACTAATATCAGGACATAGTGTTGTTAATTGTTCATTTATCACTGTTTGTAATGTGTGTCCACCACCGACAGTAGTGTCCCATATATCATTGCCATTTTTAAAACTAGGATAAAATCCGGAAGGAATTTTAATACAACATGGTGGGGAAGGAGGATTCGGTGGAGTAGAAGGAGGTGTGGTATCTTTAACAACAAACGAATTTGTCCCGTATTTTTCAGATACAGGATAATAAGCGTTCATTGGTATTTCCATGGATTTTAAAGATAAAGCGGTAACATTTGTAATCGGTTCTGATAAATTAAATGTATAATCGGTGCTACTATCGAGTATTTTAATGTTTAAAGGCGGCACGGGGAATAAACGGCAATTGGTGCTGTCCAAATTTCTTCGGATTTCTCGATAATGACTGTCAACATTAATCCAACTGATATATTTATTTTTTAATATTGGGTTAATATTACCTTGAACGGATGAAGGAGCATGAACGTTTTGTGAAAACAACCTTCCTTGCGCTTGGGTTGAGTGATCTTCGTTTATAAGTGAAACATTATTTTGTCTATTGGGAATTGTATTAGCTACTTTTTGGAGCAAGCTACCATCATTATAATATTGGTTTTTAAGAGTATTTTCCGCAAATCCATCTTTTAATGTTTCGGAAGAAGGAAAATAATCTTCGATGTCATCAAAATTATCGATTAATCGTTTAATGGCTTTGGCAAAAAAGGCCGCTTTTTCTTGGTCTTCGGTAATATATTTTGAAATATATGTTTTGCCATAATCAACAAGTTCTTCTTTGCTTATAGGGGAATTAATTTTAAATATTTTAATTAAATCACCCACCGAATAATTTTCTGGATCTAAATCGGGTTTTTCACTCATATGATATATTTATATAATAAAACTAATTTAAATTAATACTTATTAATATTTCTTTTCATAATTAATTTTTTATTAATTTCTTTTTTTATTTCTAATACATATATATATATAAGATACATGTCAAAACTATATTTTATGAGAAATAAAACCAAAAAACATAAAACAAATAAATATAAAAAACGTAAAACAAATAAATATAGAAAACCAAGACGTAAAAGCAAAACAAGAAAAAATAAAAAAAAAACTAGAAATCGGAGAAAAAGGGGAGGTAACATTAAAAATATACAAGAACCCCAAAGTTTAAATTCATTGCTCACAATACTGGCAAAGTCTGGTATTACAGAAGATATGATATCAAAGTGGAAAAAAAGTCCTTCTAAACTTTTTAAAGAAATACAAGATAAAGAATCAAAATTAGTTTTGATAAATGGCAAAGTTAAAAGATTGGTAGATACTGTGAGTATAAAAATATATGATGGTCCTCAAAAAAGGTTTTTATTATACGAAGTTGGACACTACGATAATGAAAAAAATAAAACAAAAAATAGAAATAATCCAGATATAAGAGAGAAAATGATTGAAAATGAAAATCCACGCGAAGCAATTAAAAGAGGCATTTCTGAAGAATTGGGAAATAAATATTCTAAAAATATTCGTTTTTTTAAAGGAAGTCCGACTATGGATATCGATAATGCCAATATTGAAGAAGAAGATTCAAACAGTTATCCGGGTTTAGCGGCAATATATAAATGGTATAACGACGAAGCTTATATACCAGATTTAACAAACGATACGTTATATTCTAATAATGATAGATTTTATTGGCATAAAGAGTTAAATGAAAATGGTAGTTTTAAGAGATGGATTAAATGGCAGTGGAAATTAGTGTAATTTTAACACTTAAATCGGTTCATTTTTTTTAGTTCTTTTTTAACAGTAAAAGTTATTACATTTAAATTGAATTTAATATTGTACAATATAATTACAATATCAAATACTCAAAATATGAACATTGTGACAACTGAAAACAACAATACTCTTTTTAAACAAAGCGATGGTTTGACAACTGAAAATCCTAGTTGCGCTGTTTGTTATGAAGATTTTACTAAATTAACGCGAGCGCAAATTGATTGCCCTGCGTGCGACGTAAAATCTTGTAGAACGTGTGTGAGAAATTATCTTTTACAATCTTCTGAATTGCCTCACTGTATGCATTGTAAAAATAGATGGGAAAGAGATTTTCTCACGAAAGCGACTTTAAAATCTTTTGTAAATGGAGATTACAGAAAACATAGAACAAAACTTTTATTTGAAATTGAAAAAAGTCGCATGCCCGAAACAATGCCGGCTATTGAGAATTATCTAAAAGTATCTAGTTTGACAGTAGAGAGGGAACATGTTAAAGAAAATCTTACAGCACTAAGAGAACAACTGTATTTAATGAAACTAAAAGAATCTAATTTATGCAGGCAAATAAAAGAATATTCAGAGGGAAAAAGTAGTGGTGAATCTAAACGTGAATTTAAGCGTGCGTGTCCGAGAAATGATTGCCTCGGGTTCTTGTCTTCAGCGTGGAAATGCGGTGTTTGTAATTATTGGACTTGTAGTAAATGTTTTGAAGTAAAAGGACTACATAAAGATGAGCCTCATGTATGTGACCCTAATGTTTTAGCGTCGGCACAACTCCTTAAAAAAGATACTAAACCGTGCCCTTCATGTGCTTCTAGCATTTATAAGATTGATGGCTGTGATCAAATGTGGTGTACACAATGTCATATTGCTTTTAGTTGGAAAACTGGAAAGAAAGTAAATGGTGTTGTTCACAATCCCCACTTTTACCACTGGCAAAATAATGGAGCCGAACAAGCCCCTGTACAAACACCAGGAGCTATTTTATGTGGTGGGTTTCCAAATTGGGGAATTTTATTGAATATTATGAGAAAATTTAACAATAATTTAACGTTAAATAAAAATTTAATGGATAAAGCAAAGAAATTATACAGAGGTGGTCAGCATTTTCATCACTGGGTTATTAATCGGTTGAGAGAACAATGTCAAAATATAGAAGATAATACAGCTTTAAGAATTAGATATGCTGTAAAAGAGATTACAGAAGAAGAACTAAAATCTCAACTTATTAGGAGGGATAAAATTAAAAATAAAAGACGCTCTATATTGGAAGTGTATGAATTAGTAAATGTGGTTTTTACCGAAAGTCTTCGGGATATTTTTGAATGGTTGCGTGAAAACGTTGAAACAATGGAAAATATGGAGGCTCTTAGAAAAATCCATTTTAAATGTGAAGTAGAAGATTTATTTATTAAAAATTTTGAACGATGCGACAAAGTAAGAGTATATGCCAATGACGAATTAAAAAAAATAAGTGTCCTTTACTCTCAAACAGTAGATATTATTAAAGAAAACTTTTATACTCAAAGTGTGAAATTCACTAGAAATGATATTTAATTAAACAACAAATAAAAGAATTTTTCGATAATTTTCCTAGTTTGCCTTTTTGGAAAACGATTCCATGAAATACAAGTAATCCCTTGTCCTCTTTTAAGATGCCGTGATCCTTTAAAAACAATCATTTCCAAAATATTTAACATTTTTTTATATTTAATATTTTCCCTATCAACTCTTTTATTGCTATGATAAATAAATCTGTTATAATTTAAGTCACTGTTATAAACCCTAATTCTTTGTTTCATATCATATATATTACGAATAAGTCCTATTCCCATTATTTTATTTTGTGAATTGTTCATTTCTAAAACGCAAATCAAGGTATTAGGTGGCACAGTATCGGCTATTTTTTTATTAAGGGGGTAAATACAACCGTTGTGTTTATGTTTTAATCTCCATGTGGAATTTTCGTTAAATGTATGATCATTGAAACGCGTTGTCCCGATTAGAAATCTTTCGTTTACATTCATTTATTTATTATTAAAATCTCTCTTAAAATAATTTTCAATTTATTATAATCAATTTTATAATATATATATATATATCAACAATAATGAGTGAAAATAAAACTAATATGGATGATATTTTTATAAAAACGACAAATATAAACTCTATTAAAAGCTGTGAAGGTAAATACGAAAATAACTTCGACGTATGGTCAAGAAAGACAAAACCAGGAGATTTTAGGTTTATTATTTTATCACTTGGCATTACGGGATCCGGAAAAAGTAGCGCCATACAAAAAGCAAAAGAATTGGCTTCTCTTATAAATCCTACCGCATCTAGAAATCAATGGGTAACAGAAGAAATATCACATGACAATATAGTTACAAATAATACAAATTATAAAAAATGTTTTGATAATTTAAATTTAGACATTGAAAATATTATCAGTAAATTGGAAAATAATACCATCTCTGATGACCCAGAATTATTAGATATTCATAAAAAATTAGAACAATGTTACTTTAAATATAGAATGAATAAAGATAATGTAGAATCCAGCGCTACTAGACGTGAATATGGGTTTTCTGGTAGATCAAAACGAGTTATTATGAGTAAACCTAAAGAAAAATTTACGAGAAATGATACGGATGATACTAGAAGACAAAAGTGGAAAACAAGTAATATTGCGCAAGCATTACAAGAACATGAATTTGAAGAATTTGTGAGACCCAGAGCGGCGCACCATAAATATCCCGAAACAGTTTTTAATTCGGATATAACTGTTTATAGACGTATTACAGAAGCGATTAATACTAAAAAAAATATTATTTATGAGGCTACTGGAAAAAAATATGAAACAATTAAAAAAATAATTGAATTAGCAGCAAGAAACTGTAAAGTAAAAAAAGAAGATTCTAAACATGCCAAATATATCATAATAACAACTTTGAATATTATAGAACCTGTAAAAGCATCCGAAAGGATAAAAGAAAGATTTTTACAAGACTTAAAAAATTATAATATTAACAAAGAAAACAATCCCGCACCGCGATTACCAACATTTAACATTGAAAAATTAGCAGATAGTAATGAAATTATATATTCAAATGTTGAAAGATTAATTCAGCATTGTAAATGTGTATATAACTCGGATACGGGTATATATATTTGGAATGATAACGAAAACAAATTCTGCGAAGGAGTTGGTATAGATTATCTTTTGTTTTTTAATCAAAACGAAGGTGATTTTAGAAAAAAAAATACATACGCGTCCGTTGTAGTACCTTTAAGCGAGCGTTCAAAAAATTTAACAAAACTTACAAGTAATAAAAATATTGAGTTTAATAAAAACGACAAAAACAAACTTACATTATTAATGAATAAAAATATTTGTTTAAATAACGAAACAAATAAAAAACAAAAATTCGATACAGATGAGAGAAAAACAAATGATGTTTCTAATCCAGATAAAATCACACAGACATTTGGAAGTGCTAATTTGGCGTACGCTGAAAAAATGAAAAAACTAAAAAATATGAGAAGACGTGGGACTACGACAACAGAGTTAACTATTGGAGATATTACACGTCAAATAAAAAATAAAACCATAAAAAGAGGAGGGAAACAAAAAATTAAAAAACGAAAAACACATAAAAAACGAAAAACACATAAAAAACGAAAATCTCAGCGGAAACGAAAAACTCACAAAAAATTGAAGTAAAGTATTTAAATTTAATATAATTAAATCTTACTTAACATGTCATTTGAACCACACTATGTCAACACATTTATTATTTATTGTTTATTTGCATATATATTTTGTTTCACTATAAACTCCATAATTACATCTCCTCACCTTTCAAACATCATTTATAAAGGTTTGTTGTTTATACTTGGATTTGTTTTTGGATATGTTCTTTTCATAGCATCACATGGTTTTATTTATAATGTGATCAAAATATTGACATTAACAGAAATCAGAATAGATTTACTTGCTTATATAATTACAATGACAGGGTTTTATTTATTGTATAAAAAAATAAACAAAAAATAAACATGAGTTTTAAACAAACATGAGTTTTAAATAAAAAATTGAAAATTAATTTTATTGATTTTTTTAAATCAAAATGTTTATATATATTTTATATGGATTTGGTATTTTATATATGATATATTGTATTGTTTTTTGTGGTTATTTATTTTATACGATTTTCGATGAACATAGAACAGAAAAAAGAATGAAAATCAAAAAAGAGTATGATAGAATACGAGAAGACCCGCCTTCTTGTAATATACAAATCAGAACTTTGGGAAATTATGGTTCTAAATTAGAAACTATTTTAGAAGATGATTTATCATTTTAGTATTAAATAAAAAAATTATATTTTTTTTTGTGAAATGTTTTAATAGCATCTTTTTCTTTTTGTGTAAATTTAAAATAATCGGCGATTGTATCATCATTGATAATTTTTGGAAAATTTTCTATTTTTGTTATGTCCGGTATTAGATCAAAAACATATTTTTCAAGATATTTCATTCTATATCTTGTTCCTTCAAATAAATATAATGCCGTTTTAGTAGAAAAAAATTGTTGTAATTTTATCATGTCTATTTTCTCTCTTCCATAAATAACATAATTATCTCTATTTGAAATGCCGTATTCACCAAATTCATCATAAAAAGGAAATCCATACATTTTATGCGCCATTACTATTTTTGGTATTTTGTCATAACGACAAGGTATATTGGAAAAATTAATATCTAAAAAAGGAGATAATTTATTTAGTTTACAGGTTTTTATATTTTTGTATGGGAAATTTTTTTTATTAATGGGAGAGAATAAAACCTTTTTTGAGGGCATATTTGTTTTTTTAACTTTTAATTTTGTATTTGGTGTAATAAAATGACTTATTTTTTTAAACAAACTAGATGCAAATAATGGTATAGAAGCCAATAAATTATAACTTATATATTTTTGCGTTATTTTATCGTATAAATATATGTTTTTATCATTGTTTACTTGCTTTTTTAATAAAAAATAACATGTTGGCGTTTGAGCCTGTCCGTGAAAAGCGGTGTTTGTTTCGGTGTTTGTCATCGTGTTAAGTTTTTCTATTTTGTATTTTAGAATTTTTGAATACATGAAATGATCATGCTTCATCCAAATGGATGGGGTGATAAATACTAAAAAACCGTTTTCCTTTAAAAAGTCTATTGCGTGTAAAGTAAAATGCCCCCAAATCATTTTTCCATCTGTTTTCTTTGATATATTTTTTTGTGTTGGAACTTTGACGATTCCATTTACATTAAAAGGTGGATTTCCCATAATAATATCATATTTTTGATTTGTTATATTTAAAAAATCGTCATTTATTATATTTGCTTTCTCTCCAAATAGTTCAAATAATTCATCAATATGTTCTTTATTTATTTCAATCATATAAATCATGTTTTCAATAATATGATTATGTCTTTTCAAGGAATTTGGAATTGTTTTTTGGAGAGATTTAAATAATTTAAAATAAAGAACAATAGGAAAATATCCTTTTCCACAGCAAGGGTCTAACCATTTTTTATTTTTATCGGCGAATACATTTTTGGGAAGCATATCCAATATTTTATTTATTAAAATAAAATCGGTATTAACTTCTCCATAAGTGTGCTTATTGAAATTGGATATATTAAATATTTGTTGTATATCTTCTATTTTTTTATTATAAATAGACATATATCTATGTATAATAAATTTATATGACAATTAAAACTAAATTTATATGATTTTTAAAAAGATAAAATTATATGTGCTAATATTATATGCCAAAAACATTACCAGGACATTTTAGTAGAAGTAAAAAATCAACAACGATGCGTAGAAAAACCAATGTTAGAAATACTATAAAAAAAAGACCATCTATGTCTAAAAAACAAATACAAAGAAAAATTAAAGATACGATTTCTGATATAGAGCTTTCAAAGAAAATTTCACAGCAAATTAAATTAGATTCTAATAAGGTAGTTACACCAGGAATAAGCCATATTAATAAATTCTTAAATAAAGCACGTAAAAAAATGCGAAAAAAAAAATATAGTGAAGCTTTTCTATATACTTTGGCAGCTTCTGCTGTTGCTGCGGCACAAGGTCCTTTACACGAAAACGTAGTGTTAGATAGCGGGACTCTAGGTAGTTCGATGGGATTTATGTCAAATCCTGATACACTAGTTAAATGGCATAGCAAATATGCTTATCCGTTATCAAAAATAAATGTAAAATTTACTAGAAAACAACGACGTCGTCGTGAAAGATTAACCCGGAAAAACAAAATATAATTATTTATTTTTCATATTTTTCTATAATTTTTTTAACTATTGCTTTATACCACGGTCTAAATCGGTATAAATTGGATTTTAATTTATCATATGATAACCACATTAATTTATCTTTTTCAAATAATCCATTGTGTAAATAAATCAAGTGCGGATGATATTTTTTAATTTGTTTGTAATAGTTTCGAAAGTGTTTTGGCAGAGTTTCATCATAATGTATTTTAACGATATATGTTGTGTATCCTTTATGCGAGATACGGTGTTGTTTATGATACTTTATTAAATTTTTAATGCTATTTTTATCTCCTAAAAAACCAGCAGATTCTTCCCATCCTTCTCTGATGGCGGTTTGAAGCGATGTTTCATTTTTCTCTTTACCACCTCCAAAATCGCTCCATTTTCCGGGATCATCATCTCCGTCAATTGTTTCTCTGGAAAATAAAAAATATCTTTTTTTATTTTTCCACGCCATTGGTAATATTCCACCTCCCATTATATATTAATTAAATATTAGATTTAATATATTTAAGTTTGTAGAGTTACTTAACATTATATAATTTTTTTTCATAAAATGGTATAAAATTCGGATTATCTAAAATGGTTTCGGAAGATATTTCATCCCACGACAGTTAAAACAGTATTTTTTTTTATAATTAAATTAACATTTGCGGGAATATTTAAATTACCTTTCACGGTAATATTATTACACAGCTCAACTATTCCACCTTGCGGTCCTTCGGATGCTTCATCTAATTTTTTTTTCAACATATCACCTGACGAAATAACTGATTCATTACCACAAGTAAAGGTATAACAGTCCTCGTCGTCGGAACTTGAATCAGAACAACTCGTATAAATAACAGCCCCATCACCACAAGTAAAGGTACAACAGTCGTCGTCATCTGTGTCGTATTCGGCTGAAATAAAACATTTTTTTCTTTTTTTTGTTGGTTTTGTTTCTGTAAAAACAACTTTATTTTTTGGATGATAAGAAACTAAGTAATTTTGTTTCGTATTATTTCCCCATGACAAATTAATGTTATTTCCTCCTTGACAATATTTATAAATACCATTGATATCTTGTTCTCCTAAAATTGTAGTTGCGTTCCATAAATGTTTTTCTTTTACTGTTTCACTAATTACATTATATCCACCTTCGGGGCATATATCCATATATAATCCTTTCGGGTCTATTGTAATATCCAAACAGTTATTTGTTTGTTTAGCCATGTGAAATGATTTTTTCGGTTTAGTATAAGGTAATAATTCTTGAACATAATGAGAAAAAAGATTTGTGTTTGTATCAACCTTGACCGCTGTTGCCATTTTACTACGAGAGCAGTTAAGAAGTCCTTTTTTTAACACATTTGATTTTGGTATATAACAAGATTTTTTCTCGGTGTTCCTACACAACCCGTCTTTGCATAAAGACTGACCTCGTGCTAAAAGTTGTTTTAATTCATTACTATTAACACTTTTCAATTCTCCATTTTTTGTATATCTGATTGTGTTATTATAATTATTATGCCTATTTGTACTATTGGTAAATGAATGACTTGTGTCAGTAAAAATATTTTTTGCTTTTAAATCTTTTATTCTATCACTTGATGATTTATTTGGAGCCCTTGTTGAGAAAAGTCGCATTGATTATTATATATTAAATAAGATAATATTTAATAATCATACAAACAAACCATATTTAACGCGAAAGAACAATCCATTTTATTTAAATTAACTATGCGTCCAAAAGAATCTAAAATTTGAAATCGTATTTTATTTATATCCACAGGTCCAAAATAGGATCTTTTTTTTGTCGATGTATTTTCCCAACTATTATTTGTAACTAAAGAAAATCCGGAATCTAAATATTTATTAGGGTCCAAAGTTATTCTAGCCAAAATATTCGCACTTCCGAGAGATGCAGCGTATGTAGGTACAATAAAATTATTTGTATTTTTATTGAAATCTTCGACAATTATATAGAAATATCTATTTGTCCAACCATTATAAACTCCTTCGGATATATAACCGTAGCCAGCAGCGTCCATGAAAATATTACCATCTATATCGCCTATATTAGCGTATCCACTATCAATTGTGTATTCTGCCATTCTATATCCTAATATCCATCCAATTTTTCCCATGATACCACCTGGGGCCGATATATCTATTTCAGGCAAATCTTCAGGAAGATTTTTTTTTGTTGAAACAGATTTTCCACGAAGTCTATTAAAAGCTAATTTTATTTCTACTTTATGTTCTAAATTTTTATCTTGAAAAAACACACTTTTTAAAGATTGCGAATCTATTAAAAAACTGATATTACATTTTTCAGGAAGAGCATATTTTAATTGTTTATTAATTTGTTTTTCCATACCAGATCTATTATAGCTACCTTCTGAAATAGCAATAAAATACCATTTTTTATTTAAACCCAACCAAAAATAATCGTTTCCTAAATTTCTTGATATTTGATAATATGAATTTGGTATTTCTAATCCGCATAATTCCATCGAAACAACATTTTTTACGACAGTAGGCATTGTATAATCAAAATCACTGGCATTTGTATTGTAATAATTATCTCTAAATTGAGAATCAATACTTACCATTTTATTGATTGTCGAGCGTTCTAAATTGTCTTCTGTATTGGTTTTTCTAGAAATTGGATTTAAAAGATTGGCTGCTTTGTGATTTCTTTTAATAACATCGTGATTATTAACTATATTATTTTTTGCTATTTTAAGTAATGTATTTTTTACCTGGTCTAAAAAATTCATGATATCTTTTTTCTTTTTATTTTTAACAACTGGATCTTCCAATAGCCTCTCGCGAAGTGTATCCTCATTTTGGACAACATCTTCTAATGTAAATGAATCCTTTAGATTCAACATATCCATTAGTTCTTTAATAGTATATTTATTTATATTTAGTTCAAACAAATCTGTCATTGATTATATATATATATATAATAAGTTTTATAATTTATATTTAAGTTTTTATTAATTCTTTCCCTTTCTCGAAACACCAAAATTGTATAGCGAAACAAGGAAATAATTTAATGTATGTTGGTATTAAACCCTTATACAATGATTTTGGTCCATTGATTTGTTTCATTTTGGTGAAGCAATCAATAATACCTTTATATTTTGGCACATTTTCATTAAAACCTTGCATTTGAAGACGTTTTCTAATTAAGTCCGAGGGATAGGTGATTGTGACAGCTGTTACAGAGCTAAGTCCACCGCATAAAAGCTTGTTAATATTTGACTCTGTTTGTAAGTGTTTTTTTGAAATATTTTTATAAAAATTAAAAAAACCGAAATTCAAAGCATTAAACGAACCATAGCCTATTAAACTCATTGTTAAGCCACCGTATAGTTGTCTGAAAGGCATTTTTTTTAAAGCATCGTATATTGAAGTATAATGAGAATGATTCATTTGTAGAGATAATCTTGTTCTTACTGTTTCTAACGGATATACGCATGTTTTTGAAACTATTCCAGCGGCACCCCCGGCTATGAAATGTTTAAATGTTTCATTTTCAATGCCGGAAAAGTTGTTTTTTTTAAAATATTCAAAACATGCGAAATTAATGGATATTTGCGGAAAGGCGCGGATACAATTTACACCATTTCCTTTCCACAGATATTTGATACCTTCTTTTTTGAAAACATTTTTCATGGTTGATTCTTTCATGTATCGGTTTTGAGATTGAACTTTATATAATTCTAGAGGCGCGGTCATAGTAATGGCAATATTGGATGAAATGCCACCTATAAGTAAATTTTCCATGTACATATATCTGTATTTGTATCTTTAGATTAATTAAAAATAATTCTATATTTTTTTTACAATATTGTAAAAAAAATATAATATTAATAATTAATATATGTTTAAAGAAAAATCTTATCGAACACTAAAAAAACTTGAGACAATTAAAGAAGAAAATATTGATAATTTTAGACTTTGTTTCACAGGAAATTTACGAGATGAAAACGGATTGTCTTCCTATGCCGGAGCAATTTTTATATTGGAGAACGGTATTCACAGAGAATTCCAAGCGTTTTATGACACTCTTGATAATACAATACCTACACAAGCAGAATATTATAGTTTGTTACATGGATTAAAACTAGCTTGTTCATTAAATATTCGTAATTTAAATATTTTCAGTCATCACGATATTATTCAACATTTTTTTAGCGACGAAGAAAAAAATATAAAGAATGGTATTTTGGCGTCTTTATATTTCGAAATAAGAGAGATTTTAGAAAAATTCGATGTAATTAAATTCAATTATATTAGTAAGGAAAAAAATAGAAGAGCCGTTAAATTAGATAACAGCGCTTTTAAAAATAAACAACAATATCAATAATATTACTCGCAAATTAAACATAATTAATTAAATGGGAAAGGTTTTTTTTGACAGCGCGAATAAGAATTTATACTTGGTATGTTTAGAGATCATTGTCGATTATTAGTTGCCGGTGAGGTCTATTAATGGCGGTGGTTTTATACATACGCCTGTATCCATATTACACATCGTGTTTTCGTTATTTTCTATACTAGCGCTGAATGCTTTTTGTCTACAGTATTCGTTGGGATTTAAGCGAAAATTACAAGGTGCGTCTCCGCCTTTTTTCATTTTCCCGCGAGTTTTTCTTTTCCCGCGAGTTTTCATTTTCCCGCGAGTTTTTCTTTTCCCGCGAGTTTTTCTTTTTTTCCCCTTTTTTGACTTTTTGCGTTTACCACCACGCGATACACTATCCATATAGAAATCAACGGGGTTGTATTTGACCTCATGTTTATCCCCGAAAAGTGAGAGATTTTTAATATTTGTTTCTAGAGTTTTATCTTTGTAATCTTTCCACATTTCATTGGATTTTAAAGGAGATTTGTTACCGATATTAATCTGTCTCTTTGGGTGCTTATCTGTACGGATATCGCTGTGTTTAATAGTATCGTTTGCGGTATTCTCTAAAATTTGAGAACGTTTTTTTTTTAATAATAGTTTTGCTATTTTACTATATTCTCCACCTTTTTTCTTTTTGCGGCGTGTTGTTCTATTTCTTTTACGCATTTTTTTGTTTTTTGTTTTTCCTAAAACCATTTATATAAGTAAATATTAAAAATAAGGAGGACCATTTAAATATTTTTTATAATCGCTTTCATATTTTTTTCCGTTTAACCATTTATCAGTTGTGTTTTCTTGGTTTGGATATTTTGAGTCTGTATTAGTTTGTTTTTGGAGTTCTTTGATTCTTGGATGTATTTCTGGTTCCTCATCCATTAACATAATAGCCATTGCTGAATAATTATGTAAGTCGATTAATGTATCACGAAGACTTTCGTTATCTACAAATTTAATTTCATTTTTTGTAACAGACGATAATCTGTTAATTTTATCACCCATTCTTATAATAACCCCAATAGGACCGTGTGTTGCGAAAGAATCTCCGTAGTCTTTGTTTTTTTTTTTAAATAATTCCAGTCCTTCTTTTTGAACAGCTTCAAATTGTTTACCGCGAATATTTTCCATCAATATATATTTTATTATATTTTATAATAAGATATATAACTAATTATGGCAACACCGACAAGATGTTGGAACACACTGAGAATTATTACCACACGCACCGGTGATTATCCTGCTTCCACTATTCCATTTATGAGCATCATCGATCGTTAAGCGGCAATTTTCTGTGATCTGGGGTATACGAGTAGAACAACATTTATTAGAATAACAATTCGAAAAAGAAATATTGGATACAGTGTTTCCATATCTTCCCAAAGGAAAAAATTGTTTTGTTTTTGTTGTGGGTGCTAATTTACATGAAACACTGGTATTTGTTCTATTTCTGGGTTGATGTATATAAGCTGTTTTTTTTAAAACATGTGGCATTTTTTCTTTTCTTAACACCCCGCCAATTTTTCTTGCTAAAAAACGAGCGTATGAACCATGTTTTTTATCTACACCTTTTTTACCATTGGAAGACGTTCTATTTCTTAATCGCCCCATATTGTAAGATACTTTTGTCAATTCGTTTAAATTAATATTTGCTACATCTTTTGGCTTTCTTCCTCGTCTTTCAACAGAAGTAATTAAATCACCTGGACCACCAGTTTGTAATAATTTTTTAGGATTGGCACTTTGCCCTACATGTCTACTTGTAATCATCCCTTTTTTTATGTTTAAATATTGAGAACTAGGTAACATAACAGATTTATTAATTTTTTTTTTATTTTCATTGTAAACAGAAATAAATTGGCATTCTATGGGACAGCGTTGACAATTACCAACACAGTCATAGCAATCGGTCATATTTTCACAAGGCATATATATTAGTATTATATTATATAAAAAATTGATAAAAAATATATAAAGGATATTTGTTTTATTTAACAAAATGAACGTGTGCCCATGTTGTAATAAAACATTCCAAAATGCTTCTGTATTTTATAGACACCGAAGTATTTGCGAATTGCTTAAATTAAGTAAAACACAACAAGAAATACGATTCGAAGAAAATAGTGATCTGCCACCCGCCTCCGAATTATGGTGTGTAGTAAAAACATTAGCGCACCGCCAAGAAAAGATATTATCTGAATTAGATAAAATACAGGGTTGGGTCCATAGACAAAAAAGGAAAATAAGCATTATCGATTGGTTAAATGAAAATAGTGTTCCCTCGATATCATACGCGGATTGGGTGGAAGAGTTTGAAATAGAAGCAAATGATATTCAAATTATATTTAATCACGGATTTATTTTGGGCATTTTGGAAATCTTAAAGCGTAATTTATCATTGAACAATGAACATGAGTTACCGATAAGAGCATTTGAACAAAAACCAAATATTTTATTTGTTTATAAAGAAAAGAAGTGGCGTGTTTATGAGTTAGCCGAATTTAAAAATTTGGTTTCCGTTATCCATCAAAAAATAACACATCATTTTAAAGCTTGGTCGGAGAAAAATAAGAAATTGGCTTATAATTTAAACAATGAAACCTATCAAAAAAATGTAATCAAAATAATGGGTGGAAATATGCCGTATGAAGAGTCTGTAAGAAAAGTAAATTCTAAATTATATAAATATTTAAAATTTAATTTGAAAAATATCATTCAGTATGAGTTTAGCAAATAAGAAGCTTTTTAGAAAAGCTTTACCAAAACAAGCTTTTTAGAAAAGCTTTACCAAAACAAGCTTTTTAGAAAAGCTTTACCAAAACAAGCTTTTTATAAAAGCTTTACCAAAACAAGCTTTTTAGAAAAGCTTTACCAAAACAAGCTTTTTAGAAAAGCTTTGCCAAAACAAGCTTTACCAAAATAAAAGGTTTTTAGAAAAAGCTTTACCAAAATAAAAGATTTTTATAAAGCAATTAAATATTTTTTTTATTATTAATGTATGCGTTGGATATATATATTAAATTGTTATAATGATAATGAAATATTGAAACATCCTATTGATCGTAATAATATATATTATATAGGACAGACAAAAAGATTGTATAGTAGATTTTGGGAACACAGCGGTGGACGCGGAGGTGTTAATACTTTAACATTCAAACCACAAGAATTAATAGCAATATATAAGGTATCGGAAATTTCTAAATTTATCAATTATAACGAAAAAGTTGTCAATATAAACAATGATAAAAATTTAGAATGGACTTATTATACTGGTTATAATAATCCATATTATATTTTAAATTATTGGGATGGTATACAAGTCGAACATGACGATCATTTTTTATGTGAAAATAATATAGCTGAGTGTTTAATGATTCATGATAAAAATAATTGGGAAAATGTCAGAGGTGGCAAATATGTTAGGTTTGATTGTGTTTATAAATTTCCAAATAATGATTTTATTAGAGAATTACCATTATGTAATTGTGGATTACCTTGTGATATTAAAAAACATAAAAATAAAAATAGTTTATATTTTCGCTGCGCAAAAAATAATATGTGGGATGAGTTAAAAGAAAATTTTGAATATTTAGATTGTGGTGAAGACCCATGTAAATTTTATAAAGAATATTTTACCGATATTAAATTAAGAATAGATCGGAAAAAAGAAATTGAAAATAGAAAAAAACTAAATGTATTTTCAGAGGGCAAATGCTTAATTGGAGATGATTATTAAT
>Ga0206129_10003270_pt1 | contig 18960 bp, 15 predicted proteins | sample Helgoland_Spring_8_FD_148616 | JGI IMG/M metagenome (GOLD analysis project Ga0206129, IMG submission 148616) | Pelagic subsurface seawater microbial communities from Kabeltonne, Helgoland, North Sea - Helgoland_Spring_Bloom_20160502_2 | ecosystem: Environmental > Aquatic > Marine > Epipelagic ...
ACTAATTACCTGCTGATTAATAAGATAATGGATAAAACATTAGGCTACAGTAACTTTGATTTCATCCAAGAAGTGATTCTTAAACCGCTCAATCTCAACCATACTTTCGGCTCGCTTAAAGAGGTTAATATGGATAACGTGATGAGCGGCTACCATCTCGGACATCCCTTTGATTTAAAAGCAGACGAACATGGAATGTTAGCTACCGCCGAAGACGTGGGCACTTTCCTCAGAGCGTTGAACGATGGCTCAATTTTTGAAGAGGGAGAGCAGGCAATCTATTCCTCTATTTATGAGTATGAACATACTGGCTGGGTGCCCGGATATCAAAGCTTCGCAAAGTACCACAGAGACCTTGATACAATTTTTATTGGGTTTTACAGCACAACCGACGCAAGGCTATACAACTGGAATCTGTCACAAATTATTAACCATCGAATTGTCAAAATATTAAAGAAAAAGCAAGTTTGATGATCGGGGAACTGACAGTTAATCTCGAATTACCCCATCTCCCGCCAACATCGCCACTAACTTAATTTACCAAGCTATGATTTAATTGGGCCTGCAGGGCTTTGCGCGCGAGCTTGTCTAATAACTAGCAGCCCTGTGCGTCTTTTCAGCGTATTAGAGCGGATGACAATATGCGCTCAAGAAAAATTATCCGAACCATTATTGGGAGCGAAAATGAAAGTAGCACTGTACCTCGCACTGATTCTCCTTGGATGTTTGATCAACAGCACGACCTTTGCTGAACATCATAATGAAAAGCCGCAACTGGTGCGTCTGCCCTACACCAGCATAGTTGACGACGTAGAGAGAGATTATTTCCTCTATCTTCCCAACGGATATAAGGAAGACAAAGCTAAACAATGGCCTGTATTAGTTTATTTGCACGGTGATGGCGAACGCGGCAACGGCAAAGAAGACCTGGACTATGTTTTGGGCTATGGGCCACTTTACGAAGCTTGGATACAAAAGAAGGATTTGCCGTTCATTATTATTGCCCCGCAAAATCATATGTTTGGCCGCGATGGCCCTGCTGGCCCAGACTACATTCGCAACCGAACTCGAGCAGGCATCCCAAAACGGCTGAACGAAGGCGCCCCACCCCACCACGCTGATATGCCAGCCTTAGCAATGTTTGGCCCCATGCGCGGCGCCACACCTGCAAAAATCTCTCCGCCCGATCGATTCCAAAGAGAAACCGGCTGGCGCAAGACAGATCCCGACGTCATCACCATTTTGGACTCAGTACTACAGAACTACCAGGCCGATAAAAATCGAGTTTATCTAACAGGTGCGAGTATGGGCGGCTTTGGCACTTGGTACTACGCCAGTCAATACCCGCAAAAATTCGCTGCCCTTCTGCCCGTTGTTGGATACCCATCGGTGCAACAAGCCGAAGCCGTGGCTAAAGCAGGCATACCGGTATGGGTCTTTTCAGGTGGACGAGATCCTGCCGTAGAAACCAAGCATTTCTTTGCTGGCATGAACAAAATGGACGAGTTGGGTGCGACTATGCGATTTACCACCGAGCAAGATATGTTTCACGATGTGTGGAATCGAGTGTACGCAGGCGAGGATGTCTACCATTGGCTATTGCAATTTACCAAGCAATAAATGCTTTTTTCAGGCCCAGCTTTGTGCGCTTACGCCGAGTTATTGAGCTTTTAATTCGCCTACACCTATGCCTTTAGCAACGAAACACTTATGCCGTTAGCGGCGAGACACCTAACCGCAACATACCCATCACTATTAATTGCATCCGTCATGAGAAATTTTTATTTACACTTCTTAATTTTTGGCAGTATCTATTGCTTCAATGGCGCCAAAGCAGAAACTATTGTTGTTGAGGTATCGGCACTCAGCGGCTCGTACTACATTAACGATGAGCGTCAAGCAACTTTAAATGTTGAAACCGGTAATACCTATATCTTGACCGGCTTTTCCGCATGGCACCCGGTTAGCCTCTCGCTGACTAAGGACGGTAAGTGGGGTGGTGGCGATCTTTACAAGGAAAATGTCACGGCAACTGCATCCAGCGTATCGATCAAAATAACCCCCACAACGCCCAATCTTTTTTACTACTGCGAATATCATCCCGACATGGGCGGCGCCATTAACGTCTTACCCATTCCAATTCCAATGCAAAACTAAGGCGTCATTTTGACTGCGCATGACGCAGCAAGTAGAGCGCGATAGCACGCGCTATGCGTTGCAGTAGTAAAAAATGACCCAAAGACCCAAATTCATGCTCTAGCCGTAATATAACTCACCAATAACCACATAAAGGTTTTAGGGTATGCCCGAAGGTCCAGAAATACGCCGCGCCGCTGATAAAATTGAAGCGGTACTAAAAAACAAAACGGTCGAAAAAATTGAGTTTGGGCTGCCGCCACTCAAAAAATTTGTCAAGCCACTCAAAGGCAGTAATGTGCTGGCGCTAGAGACTCGCGGCAAAGCCTTGCTGACGCATTTTGATTCAGGTTTTACTATTTATTCGCACAACCAACTCTACGGCGTATGGCGGGTAGTTAAACGCGACAAGCTACCCAAAACCAACCGTCAGCTCAGGCTAGCCCTCCACACCGACCAACATAGCGCCCTGCTCTACAGCGCTTCGGATATTAGCGTGTGGAAAACTGAGCACATCGAGGAGCACCACTTTTTAAAGCGCATTGGCCCCGACATACTCAACCCCAACTTAGCCTGGCGAGAGGTGGCGGAACGCCTGCAAAGTAAAACCTTTGCAGGCAGAGCGCTCAACTCTGTGTATCTCGATCAGGCGTTTCTGGCCGGGTTAGGCAATTACTTGCGCAGCGAAATTTTATTTATTGCCGGCATCAACCCTGCACACAAAGCGCGCGACCTCAGCAAAGGTCAAATTGGCAAGCTTGCCCGAACCACGCTAGAGATTAGTCAGCGTAGCTATGCGCTTGGCGGGGTAACTGTTCCGGAGCGTCAATACCAGACGTTAAAAAAGCAAGGGAGCACTTATGGCAAAGCACGCTTTTTTGTTTTTGGGCGCGCCAGCCAACCTTGCCGGCTGTGCAAAACAAAAATCCAACGCTCTACGGCCAACTCACGAAGAATTTATACTTGCTCAACCTGCCAGCCTATTTAAGCGGCTCAATAATCGCTAAACAATCGGAGCCAACATGATTGACCTTCAGCACCTCAACCAAATGTGTGAAGATAAATTGCCGGGGTTTCTCGGTATACAAATGACGTTCGTCAGTGACTGTGAGGCTCGAGCAGAAATGCAGGTTACAACATCGCACCTAGCACCCAATGGTTATTTACATGCAGGCAGTGTGGTTTCCTTAGCCGACACGGCATGTGGTAACGGGTGTATTGCCAATCTACCTCCAGGCGCTTCAGGCTTTACCACCATAGAGCTTAAATCCAATCACCTGGGTACGGTGGCCGATGGGGTGATTACCTGTGTGGCATCGCCTGTACACACGGGGCGCACTACACAAGTATGGGACGCAACTGTTGCAAGCAAAGACACAGGTAAAACGATTGCGCTGTTTCGTTGCACACAAATGATCCTGTACCCGAAAAAAGTCTAGCAAGATCTAGCTAAACCGCCGGTCAAGCTACGCCCCCTCGCACAGCAATTTTTTGTTAAAGCCTTAACAAAATTTAATAACGAAACAAATCTCTGGATGGCAAGATTTAGCTGATAGAATTGCCGTGGGCTCTAGGCTTGCAGTAATGAAACTACTAACATTTAAAACCGCACTGAGTGCATAAGGAAATCACTATGTCGATAGAACCACTCGTATTAATCGTCTATGGCGCGACTGGATTTACGGGCCAATTGGTGGCCACCTACCTCGACACACACCCCGAACTAAGCGGTAAACCGTGGGCTATCGCAGGCCGCACGCCAAGTAAACTTGCGGAACTGTCTGCTGTGCTTGGCAGTCAACCTGAGACTCTCTGTGTTGACCTTAACGACCCCGACGCCGTGGCCGCAATGGTGGCGCGCACCTCAGTCATACTCAACTGCGCTGGCCCCTACTCGGTTAATAACGGCGCCGCTCTTTTAGGTGAGTGTGCACGGGCGGGCGTTCACTACTCTGATCTTGCCGGCGAAGGATTCTGGCAGGCCGAAATGATTGAAGCCTTTCACAACACAGCAAACAAATCGGGCGCAAAGATCGTGTTAGGCGGCGGTGTCGATTCCATTCCCTCAGACTTAGGTGCCTTCCTCGCCAGCCAGGCACTTGACGCGGATAGCGATCAGGAGGTTCAAGTGCGGGGTGTCTATACTCGCTACACGGGTTCATTCTCGGGCGGTACCTTAAACTCGGGTCGAGCCACGGCACGAGCAAAAAAATCGGGTACCTATACCGATGCAATGGAAGCCAATCCCTATCTCCTGACGCGCGGAACCACCGGCATCGAAACCGCAGCACCGGGTACCGCCGATGGCATGCCCGCCGCTTTCAAATGGGCTTTCGATTCCACCTATGGAGCCGTGTCCACTTTTTTTATGGCTCCTATCAATGCCAGAATCGTACGACGTAGCCTGACGCTGCGTGACGAGCACCACACCACCTCGTACAGCGAGTGCGCAGCCGCAGGCATGTGGATGCGCGTTACCGGCATGTGGGCTAGTCGCGGGTTTGGCTATTTTCTCGGAGAACCTATTAAGTTTAAGCCTGGCTCTGGAGAAGGCCCCCCCTCTTGGTTACTGCGCGATGGCAGCTTCGAAGTGGAAGTCACTGCCACAGCCGACGCACAATCAGCCCTCACCCGTATTGCTGGGCAAGGCGATCCCGGTTATGGCGCAACGTCAAAAATGCTCGCCGAACTCGGCCTTTGCCTGGCGCTGGATGATCATAGCGGCTCTTCGCACAAGGCCGGCGTGCTCACGCCCTCCACCGGGCTGGGGCATACGCTCGTGTCGCGCCTAGCTCAAGCACACGACGGTCAGTTTATGGAATTTGAGACAACGCTACCGGCGCACTGAGGCCCTAAGGAACCCAATATGCATAAAGAATTTCAAGTAAAAAAAGCCAATCCCAATCAACATCGAATAGTCAAAGCAGACCACAAAATTCTTGGCGACGGGGACATTAGAGTCGACATTGACCAATTCGCGTTTACCGCTAACAACCTCACCTATGCTGCCGCAGGCGACAGCCTGGGCTACTGGCAGTTTTTTCCTGCACTAGAAAACGATGACAATACGTGGGGCATCATTCCAGTGTGGGGCTTTGCCGACGTGGTCGAGTCTAACCACGAGGCCATTCCCGTTGGCGATCGATTATATGGTTACTTCCCACCCGCCACCTCACTCATCATACAACCCTCGCATGTGAGTGATAGGTCCTTGGTTGATAACAGCGCTCACCGCCAAGCACTGCCACCACTGTATAACCGCTATAACCGCGTGTTAGCTGACAGTCAGTACGACCGCAGCACTGATACCGCACGCATTTTATTAGCGCCACTGCACGTCACCTCGTTTTGTCTTTGGGACCAACTTAAAAGCAACAACTACTATGGCGCAGAACAAATAGTTATTGTTAGCGCATCGTCTAAAACCAGCCTAGGTTTAGCCTACGGCCTTGCAAACGATGACAATGCACCTACTGTTGTTGCCCTAACGTCAAGTCGCAACGTCAATTTTGTAGCCGGACTAGAACTCTATCAGCAAACCATTTCATACGAGGAGTTCACATCCACACTGCAAAATAAGCCAACTGTCATAGTAGATATGGCCGGTAATGCAGGTGTTAAAGCCGCACTACAAAACAAGCTAGGCGATAACTTAAATTATTACATCAGTGTGGGCATAACCCACTGGGAAGATCTTGGTAGCGATGTAGCAAACGGCAAACCCAACCCTGACAAACACGAAATGTTTTTTGCCCCCAGCTATATTCTCGACCGCATGAAAGAATGGGGTCCTTCAGAGTTTGATAAGCGCTCAAGCACGTTCGTTGGTGGAGCAGCAATGGCAACCTTTGGCTGGATGGAAGTGGACCAACAAGCAGGCCTAGATGGTCTTACACAGCTATATCCGGCCGCCTGCAAAGGCGAGCTACCGCCGTCATTGGGCTTAGTGATAAAAATGTAGTCATTATTAAATGGCTAACAGTCCCTCGCCTACCCTACTGCTAAAAATGCGGGCAACGCAGGCGGCAAAAAGCAGACGCTCATGCCGAAATTAGTAGGTTGATAAAAACGGCGTATCAATTAAAAAGGAATAAACCATGATCGAATCGTTATTTTCTATGCAAAATAAAATCTGTGTTGTCACCGGCGGTAGCCGAGGGCTGGGTGCTTTTATGGCACAAGGTTTTCTTGAAGCGGGGGCCAAGCGCGTTTACATAACAGCTCGCAAAGCCGAAGCCTGTATCACCGCTGCCAAAGAGCTCAGTCAGTATGGCGAATGTATTGCCATTCCCAGCGATATTGCAACATCTGAGGGTCTTCAAACGCTGGTGACCGAATTAATGTCGCGTGAGCAGCATATCGATGTGTTGGTTAACAATGCAGGCACAGGCTGGGGCGCGCCGTTTGGCCAGTTCCCTGAAAAAGGCTGGGATAAAACCATGGACATCAATGCCAAAAGTCCGTTCTTTTTAACTCAAGCATTGGCGCCCTTACTGAAAAAGAATGCCACCGCTGACAATACCTCCAGCATCATTAATATTGGCTCTATCGCCGGCATAGTAGGTAACGCCCTCGATAACTTTAGTTACGCCATCTCTAAAACAGCCATTCATCAACTCACGCGCGTACTCTCAACTGAATTGGCCAGCGACCACATTCGCGTCAATGCCATTGCTCCTGGTCGCTTTTATTCAAAAATGACCGAGTTTTTAAGTAATGATCAAGCAGCCTTTGATGCAGAGCTGCAGAGCATTCCCATGCGCCGCTGGGGTGAAGCCAGCGATATTGCGGGTGTTGCCATTATGCTATCTTCTAAGGCTGGCGCCTTCATCACCGGCCAAATTATCCCAGTTGATGGTGGCACCTCGGTTATTAATTAACGCGCGCTTATTGGCTTGGGTAGGCCAAGTCAGCTCAGTAGAAACAACTATCAAGCTATCGTACAGCCGTTGAATTAGCAGCGGCTGCCTTTGTGTGGGAGCTTGGTTATAACCTTGGGTTTTATTGGCTTTTTACGCGAATGATTTTTATTGCCCGAGCGTACTGATAGTGAATACACTGGCCCTCCATTCATGACCGTAGGGTAAGAAATATCATGTCTACTACCATCAGCGACTTAATAGACAAAATCTCTAAACTCGAAAATCAGCTACTTAGTGAACTTGAACAACAGCAAAAAGAATTTAAATACAAAATTGAAGGCACAAAAGTCAAGTTTGACCAGGCTTCGCACAAAGCACATAGCCGGCTACGCGTAGCGTTGCTGCCGTGGCTACTATCTTCCAAGCTGCGCCATATTCTTTCTATCCCGTTTATCTACGGCATGATTATTCCCATCCTCTGCATCGATATAACCATCACTTGTTACCAGCATATTTGTTTTAGATTATTCCGCATCGCAAGAGTGAAAAGATCAAAATATATAGCTCTCGACAGGCATCATCTGTCCTATCTCAATGCAATAGAGAAATTTAACTGCCTCTATTGTGGGTACGGCAATGGAGTTATGAGTTATTCTCGTGAGGTGATCGCCCGCACCGAACAATATTGGTGCCCGATTAAGCATGCCCGAAAGGTTGTGGGAACACACAAACGATACCGAAAATTCGTCGCTTATGGTGATGCAGACAACTATAAGTCTCAACTCATTGAGTTACGCGATGACTTAAGAGAGCATTAAAACAATCAAGGTTGGTCTCTACACGCACACAACGCGCTTAAAAAATATTGTGGGTGGTTCATGCAGAGTACCACTGAAAAGATAGCAGCCGTGGCAATTACAAAAGACATACTAAGCCTTGCAACCATTTGTGACGCAAGAGAGCCTACGACGAAACTAACTAAAATCAGCTTAAAAAGAATAATACTTCTTTAACAATCATCGTGATCAAGCAAGTACCCGACCCTATAAAAGCCAATACTCTATACGAAACGTTATTAGATGTGATTTGAATGGCCGAGTGAATAACTCGTGTGGCCACATAAGCCCAAGCAAGGTAAACATGCACTGTATCAACATGCTGCATTAAATAAATATAAGTTACCAGCGCATAAAAAACGGTAGGCTGCTCAAATAAGTGGTTGTAATTATCCGTAACATTTCGAGCAAACGGGGGCAACCGTGGTCGCAGATCCTCCGAGTGCTTTGAGTGCTGCAAACGGCCAAAGTTTTTAATGATTAACGGGATTCTTGTGGCGGCCAAAAATAAAAACAACAGCCCTGAAAGCGCAATGACTGCAAACATGGGGTATAAAATTTCCATAAGATATCTTTTAGTCGGTTGCTGAAATTACGGCGGCTTTTGTATAACCTATGGCAGATACAATACTTAACACTGCTTTAAGGCATAGCCCAGTTATTGACCGGGCTATTTGCAGCTCTTTAAAAAGTGCCACCCACTCGTTAATGGGCTCCCGCGTCTTTTTTGTCTTGCTGTATTGCCCAGTCTATTTTTTCAAGCAGCGCCGCTCGCGATTTTAACTTAGTGGCGGTAAAACTATCACTATGCAAGCCTTGCAGACGCACAGCTTCGGCACGTGCTGCCGGCAATAGCTCGTTGGCGCTGACAACTTTATCGAGAAAACCAACAGCAGCAGCGCCAGCAGGATCAAACATTTCGGCATTGATCACACAGCGATTAAAAGCTGCTGGGGTAAGCCGTTGCCGCGGCAGCTCAATACCCACGTGATGCATGGTCATGCCAATTTTTGTTTCATTAAGGCCAATCGTAAACGGCCCCTCAACACCAATTCGGTAATCGCAGCTAAGCATAATAAAGGCGCCTTTAGCAATGCAGTTACCCGTACACACACCGATTATCGGCAAAGGAAAGGCTAACAGGCGTCGGGTGAACTGCGACCCCGTAGCCACCAAATTGACGATAACATCGCCACCCTGCTGCAATTCTTTAAGGTCATAACCCGCTGAAAAAATACCGGGCTGGCCCACTAACATCACTACGGCTTGATCTTGCTCGGCCTGATCTAAGGCACCATTGAGCGCTTCAAACATCGCCGAACCCAAGGCGTTTACTTTGCCGTTTTGCAATGTAATGGTGGCAATGCCATCAGCCAATTGATAATCAACAATATTAGTCATACGAAAACCTTCCTAAAGATAATGATTAATGTTTCAGTCAAAAATACAGTTACGGCGTAACGATGTTATACAAGCCATTGGGTTTGTCTAGTGCGGCAAAAAAAGCGGCCAACTTAATACGGCTGCCATCAATATTGAGCTGATCAGAGAAAAATAAATCTTTCAAGCCCGCCTGCCCCGTCATCATTTTAAAAAACATCTCGCGCGTAAGGTTCAGCGTGGCGTCGGCATGATCACCCTCTTCCAAACTACGATGATGCAAGACACTATTTTCAAAAAACAATAAATAAGACTCGCCAATATCAGTAAAAACCAAATTTATTGCAGTGTTTTTACCCGTAATTTTTTCTGGTATTACCTGCGCTGCCATCGCACTAAAAAATTGCGTTAGTGGAACCTCACGTAACATATCAATGGCATCGGCGATATTGACCGTTTTATTGCTAGGGCCATGGCGCAACTCATAGGCTGAAGAAAGATACACATCACGCCATGGGCCTGATTCAGCTTGATAACCCAACTGATCATAACTGGCCGCTAAAAGCTTTTTACCCTCGTCATTATTAGGCTGAGCAAAAACCAAGTGGTTGAGTAACTCGGCAGCCCAACGGTATTCACCTTGGTCAAAAGCTGTGCGGGCCTGAGCCAACAATTGCTCACTGCCACCCGCCAACTTCACATAACCTTCTGCAGCCGCCTCTGGCGGCAGCGGGTTCAAATTCGCAGCGTTGGCGTCGTACCAGCCCATATACCACTGGTAAACAGCCTTACTATTGTGCCTTACCGTGCCATAGTAATCACGAATAGAAAAGGTTCGACTCAACGACTCCGGCAGCGTGATGGTCTCGGCAATTTCCTTGGGCGTGTAACCTTGGTTGATTAAGCGCACTGTCTGATCATGAATATATTTATACACATCGCGCTGTTGCTTCAAAAAATCCTGGATACGCTCATTGCCCCAAATGGGCCAGTGATGGCTAGCAAAATAAACGTCGGCTTGGCCAAATAATGTGCGAGCTTCTTCAATATAATCACTCCACAACAAGGCATTGCGCACCTTAGCACCTCTTAATGTGTAAACATTGTGCAAATTTTTCGAGACCACCTCAGCACCACAAAACGCATTAACATCGGGCAAATAAAAGGTGAGCTCAGCCGGTGCTTCAGACTCTGGCGCATACTGAAAAATAAACTCACGGCCATCAATGATGAGCGTCTGTCCGGTGTGATCAATGAGCTCAGTCGGTTTGAGAATACCAATACTGCCACCCATTGGCGGCTCTTTGCCTAAACCGGTATCGACATGGCCGCGCACACTTTTAGGCAAATTTTGACCATACATCAAACTCGCGCGGCGCTGCATGGCGGTGCCGACCATAATGTTTTCACTCACCGACTCTTCAACAAACCCAGCCGGTGCAATGATGCGCACCCCCTGCGCACTGGCATCGGCCGCACTGATGACACCAAATACGCCACCAAAATGATCAACATGGCTATGGGTGAAAATAATCGCAACAATCGGCTTATCACCGCGCTGCTCGCGGTAAAAAGCCCAGGCTCTTGCAGCCGTTTCGCGCGTTGTTAACGGGTCGACCACAATCAATCCGGTATCGCCTTCAATCACCGTTAAATTGGCCAAGTCAAAACCACGCAATTGATAAACGCCCCGAGTCACCTCGAATAGACCATGAATATTATTCAGTTGCGCTTGACGCCACAAACTCGGGTTAACGCTGGCAGGGGCATCGCCCTCAATAAAATCATACTGATCTTGATTCCAAAGCAAATCGCCCTCAGCGCCTAACACCACAAGCGATTGCGGGCTGGCAATCAAACCGCGCTGCGCATCTTCAAAATCCTGTCGATCAGCAAAAGGCAGTTGCTCAAGGACCGCTTGGTTAGCTGCAGTGGTAAATGTAGAGGGCGCAGTAAAACCGCTGTGACCTGAGGCCAACGCTTGAGGCTCGCCGATTCTGGGTTCGCTGCCAACGTGATCCGTTAACGATGACGCATCGCGCTCGCTACAGCCTCCCAATACGAGGAAACTGGCCAGCAATGTGACAGGTACTAAGATGGAGGAGAATAGCTTCATTGGAATTCGCCACTAACTAAAAGAAGAGTGGGTAAATTATAGTGGCAAGCAGACTGCGATACTTGTTAATTTGTGTTCACGCAGCTCAGCGGTGCCCAAGCTATGGCACCGCTGCGTGAATCGAGCGGGCAAGCTGGACGTTAACCGGGATGATCTGATTCTTGAAACGGCACGCCCCCATTAAAGGTAATGGGGCGACATGCGCTATCACTGGCCCCTTACATGCAACTTTTTTCAGCGCTTGCTTGGCCAATTCTTTGAGGGCTACGCCAGCAGTTACGCCACTGGCTTCTTCATGGGTCGTTTGGCTGTGCGCTTAGCTTTTGCTTCACCGGCTTTTTTATCGGCAAAGGGCTTTTTATCCGCAGAGGGCTTCTTATCAGCACCAGGCTTAAACTCAGCTGATCGGCGCGGCTTGCGTGCGTCAGCACTGTGTTTTTTAGTGCTTGGGCCACGCTCTATATCTAAGGCCTGATTGCGAATGCGGACTTTTTTCAGATGCTCAAAAACTTCCTTGGGCATACCGGCTGGCAAATCGACAGTGCTGTGACCGTCAAACAACTGAATACGACCAATGTAATTACTTTCGATACCGGCTTCATTGGCAATGGCGCCAACAATATCACCCGGCTGCACGAGATGCTCACGCCCAACGGCCAAACGGTAAGTCTCCATATCGACCTGCTTACCATCTTCATCGAGCACGGGGCGAGATGGCTTGTTAGATGCGCGTTCAGGCCGTCCGCCGGCAGGCTTAGACCGCCTGCTACTTTCGTCAGAGCGCCGCCCTTCGCTAGCTCGCCCTTCATTGCGTTTAGCCGGTGCCCTTGCACTGCGTTTTTCTTCGGGCAATATAACGGGTTTATCTTGCTGCGCCATGTAGGCAAACGCGGCCGCTAATTGCTGTGCGTCAACATTGCTTTCATCAGACACTTCTTGCACCAACTGATGAAAAAATTCCAGCTTGGTTTCAGCAAGCACTTTGTGCACCTTACCTTTAAAGGCTTCAATACGGCGCTTGTTAACCTGCTCGCGACTCGGCAGATCGACTGGTGTAATCGACTGCCCAGTGGTTCTTTCAATAGTTTTTAACAAACGTTTTTCACGCGGCGCAACAAACAAAATAGCTTTGCCGCTGCGCCCTGCACGCCCAGTACGCCCAATTCGATGCGTATACACTTCGGCATCAAACGGCACATCAAAGTTCACCACGTGACTGATACGCACCACATCAATACCACGCGCGGCAACGTCAGTAGCCACCAGAATATCAATGCCGCCACTTTTCAATTGGGTAATGGTGCGCTCACGCAGTTGCTGACTCATATCACCATTAATTGGCGCTGCACTGTAGCCACGGGCTTCGAGTTTATCGGCAATATCAATCGTGTTGGACTTGGTCCGCACGAATATAATGATGCCGTCAAAATCTTCCATTTCAAGCATACGCGTGAGCGCATCGAGCTTATTGGTACCGCTAACCGTCCAATACACTTGCTCAATGGCGGCTACTGTAGTGGTTTTAGTTTTAATCTTAACAATTTGAGGATCGCGCAAATACGTATCGGCAATTTTCCGAATGGCCGCCGGCATCGTAGCCGAAAACAAAGCCACCTGACGCTCGCTAGGGGTATGCTCTAAAATCCATTCAACGTCATCAATAAAACCCATGCGCAACATTTCATCGGCTTCATCCAGCACTACCGTCTGTAACTCATCGAGCTTTAATGTTTTACGACGCAAATGGTCCATTACGCGGCCTGGCGTACCCACCACCACATGCACACCACGACGCAGCTGACGCAATTGCGTGTCCATGCCTTGGCCACCATAAACGGGCAATACGTGAAAGCCTTTCAAACCACTGGCATACGTTTGAAAAGCCTCAGCCACCTGAATGGCCAACTCGCGGGTTGGTGCTAACACCAATACCTGCGGCTTACTTTTGCTCAAATCAATTTTAGACAGCAGCGGCAGTGCAAACGCGGCGGTTTTACCCGTACCGGTTTGTGCGGTACCCAGCACATCGCAACCACTGAGTAAATGCGGAATACACTGCGCCTGCACAGGGGTAGGTTGCTCGTAGCCCACGCTTTGCAGCGATTTAAGTACCGGCGCTGAAAGTCCTAAATCGGCAAAGACAACCGATTTTTCGGGGCTAGCCGCTGGCGCGGATTTAGTTGTTTGATCTGTAGATTTATCTGACATGTCGGGCCTGCTGTGGCTGAGTGCCGAGGCAGCAAAATGTAGGCAGATAAGGTGCTAAAAGCCCCATTTAGGCCTTTGTTGGTTCGCACAAGAGCCCAGTGGATTGCGGCGCGGCGGTAAAAATCGCGGAGCGGGACTATACACCGATGACCCCTGAATAAATACCCTACAACATGCGTGAATAGGCGTAATTATTGGCCTCCAACGCGATAAAGCCGCTGTGTAACCGCTTGCCTACCGGTTAACCGCCGGCAAAGTCCATAGCGAGTCAGTTTACTCAGGCTTGCGCGTTCGCAAGCCATGAGGTTGTGCAGCCCGATTTATGCCTGCAAGGCTACTAGCGCCAGCCCAGCGCTATTTTTTAGGGCTTTTGTTGCGCTTTTTCTTTTTAGGCCCGGCAATTTTGCCCGATTTTTTAACATTTTTGGGGCCTTTATAAAGCGCTTGTAAACCCGGCACTTTGCGTGGCTCAAAGCGCACTTTTAAATAGCGCTCAATGCTCGACATTTGCGGCCATTCTTCTGCATTCACCAAGGTAATGGCGCTGCCGTGCGCCTCGGCTCGGCCGGTGCGGCCAATTCTGTGCACATGATCGTCACCGGACTGCGCGACCGAAAAGTTAATCACCAATTCGATATTATTAATATCCAGCCCGCGCGCAGCCACATCGGTGGCGACCAACACCTGTAATTTATTGTCACGAAACCGATTTAAAACCTGCTTGCGCTCACTTTGCGACAGCTCACCATGAATATAATCGGCCTGCAGTTTTTCATAGCGCAACACATTACCCAACTGCTGACATTGCTGACGCGTATTACAAAACACCAACACTTTACTGACCTGCTCCTCGTTGATGAGCGCCAGCAGTAATTTTTGCTTGTGCTTGTCATCGTCGGCCAACACGCGTTGCTGAGTAATCTGACTGTGGCCAACAGAGCCGCCATCAATCACTAAACGCCGCGGGTCCTCCAGCAAAGGGTCAATTTTACTCATGCCGCGATGCTTGAGTGTGGCAGAAAACAATAAGTTTTGACGCGCTGAATTACTCGCCCGAGCAATGGTGTTCATCGCTTCACTAAAACCCATATCGAGCATGCGGTCGGCTTCGTCTAAAACCAACACCTCAAGATCTTGGAAGTCGGTATTGCCTTTATCAATGTGATCGATGAGTCGCCCGGGAGTGGCGATAATGACATCAGGATTTTTACGCAGCATGGCCACCTGATGCTTGTAGGCTTCGCCGCCAATAATCAGGCCCGACTTAATGCGTGTGAACGCCGCCAAAGTGGCAAAGGTTTTTTGTGTTTGCAGAGCTAGCTCGCGCGTAGGCAACAAAATTAAGCCGCGCGTACCGGTATTGGGTTTGTCTTCAGCTAAAAAACGCTCGAGCATAGGCAGCATAAAGGCGGCCGTTTTACCCGAGCCGGTTTTCGATGAAACCATCACATCACGGCCACCCAACACCTCAGGTATCACCTGCGCTTGAACCTTAGTAGCCTCGGTAAAACCGGCTTTGTCGAGGGCTTTTATAAGCTGTTTATGTAGCGGCAGTTCGGTGAATAGGGTCACTGTTAGCTCGTTGTTATGAAGTGGGCAAACAACGTATTGGCAAACACATTAAGTGTGCCCGTCAACATTATTTGTAATAGCCGCTAGTGTACTTGATAAAGCCCTCTGTTCGTTCGTAATAACTGCGATAAAAAAGCATTCTTGCGCGGAATCCGTATAATGCGCCAGCATGATTCGACTCGATGACATTAGCCTGCAACGCGGCAGTAAATTTTTGCTGCAAAGCACCGGCGCCACTTTTTATCCTGGGCAAAAAATTGCGCTCATTGGCGCCAATGGCAGCGGTAAATCGAGCCTGTTTCAATTGCTACTGGGGCAGTTGCAATGCGATCAAGGCAGCCTGCATATCCCCAATGATTGGCGGATTGCTCATATGGCGCAAGAAGTTGCGGTGAGCGAACGTCGAGCTATTGATTATGTACTGGATGGCGACCAAGCCCTGCGGCAGTTGCAAGGTCAACTGGCGCAAGCCGAAGCCGAGCAAAGCGACGGCTCACAAAACGGTAAAAATGAAGAAGCATGGGCGCTTAAAATTGCTGGGCTGCATGAGCAATTAGACAACATAGACGGCTATAACGCGGCCGTGCGTGCCGAGCAATTGCTCCAGGGGCTAGGTTTTGCCCACACTGATGCAGCACGGCCAGCCAATAGTTTTTCGGGCGGATGGCGCATTCGGCTCAATTTAGCACAAGCCTTAATGAGCCCTTCCGATCTGTTACTACTCGACGAACCCACCAATCACCTCGACCTCGACGCCGAACTATGGCTTGAACAATGGCTACAGCGCTACCGCGGCAGCCTGTTATTAATTTCGCATGATCGCGATTTTATCGACAGTGTGTGCGCAGGCATCGTGCATATAGAACACCAAAAACTGACCAGCTATTCCGGCAACTACTCGGCGTTTGAACGCCAGCGCGCCGAGCGCTTGGCACAGCAGCAAGCCAGCTATGAAAAACAGCAAGTACGTAAAAAAGAAATTCACAGCTTTGTAAGCCGCTTTCGCGCTAAAGCCACCAAAGCCAAACAGGCACAAAGCCGGCTAAAAGAACTTGAACGGATGGAGGATATTGCACCGGCGCATATCGACTCGCCGTTTGACTTTAGTATTCCCGTGGCTGAAAAAATTTCCGACCCTCTACTCAACATCAGTCAGGCCAACTTAGGCTACAGCGACACGATCATTCTTAAGCACGTTAACTTGAGTATTCATCCGGGCAGCCGCATTGGCTTTTTGGGGGCTAATGGCGCCGGCAAATCGACCTTGCTCAAAACTCTGGCAAAAGAAGTAGCCCCGCTGTCGGGCACACTCACACAAGGTGAAAATTGTGCACTGGGTTATTTTAGTCAACACCAGCTCGAAGCACTGGATTTAAACGCCAGCCCCGCACTTCACATACAGCGCTTAAGCCCGACCGCACGCGAACAAGACATTCGCAATTTTTTAGGCGGTTTTGATTTTCATGGCGACATGGCCATGGCCTGCATCGATACTTTTTCGGGCGGTGAAAAAGCACGGCTTGCGCTGGCTATGATTGTTTGGCAAAAGCCCAACGTATTATTGCTTGATGAGCCGACCAACCATCTCGACTTAGAAATGTGCCATGCGCTCACTGTCGCTTTGCAAAGCTTTGCCGGCGCGGTCGTTGTTGTATCGCACGACCGGCATTTACTGCGCAATAGCGTCGATCAATTTTACCTAGTGGCCAACCACAGCGTAGTGGCTTTTGATGGCGATCTGGAAGACTATGCCTCGTGGCTGATGCAACAAAAGCGTCAAGCCAACCATGCACTGACAGACGATGATAACGAGCATAACGAGGCGCAAAACCCTAGCGACGCCCATCATTCAGCCCACTCTAAAAAAGAACAACGCCAGCAAGCCGCTGAGTTGCGTAAAAAGCTCAACCCACTCAACAACGCTATAAAAAAAGCCGAACAACAGCTGGCCAAAGCAGAAGCGACGCTGGCTTCATTAGAAGAACAGCTCACTGATAGCGCTATGTATGAAGCAGCAAATAAAAGCCAATTGCAAACACTGCTGCAACAGCAAGCGGCGCTACAAAAAGATAAGAATCACTTCGAGGAACAGTGGTTAACATTGCAAGAAGAGCTCGAGGCACTGCAAGGCTGAATACTTTAAAAACCAATACGCTACCACGCCGTTCGACCCGCTAGCGCAGTTCGCGCACCTTAAAGCTACGCCCCTTCATTTTGCCCTGCTGTATTTTCTTTAACGCCTGTTTGAGTACCGTTTGCTTAACTGCTACATAAGCGCGTATATCGTGCAGCACGATTTTGCCCACATCGCTACCATTTATTTCACTACCGCCTGTTTTGCTGGTGAGCGCCCCTAAAATATCACCGGCGCGTAGCTTTTGTTTTTTACCGCCATCAATTTGCAGCGTAGCCATTAACGGCCTGGGCAACGAAGCCGCCACATCTTTTTCGTTAGGCAAGGCCTCGGCCTGAATGGTTCGATCAAGGTAACCTTGCAGCGCATCGAGCTTGTGCTGTTCTTTGTCGCCATACAAAGTACATGCGCAACCCGAACTGCCCGCCCGCCCCGTGCGACCAATACGATGCACATACACTTCTTGATCGCGTGGCATTTGATAGTTAATCACTAGGTCTAAGGCTTCTATGTCTAAACCTCGTGCCGCCACGTCGGTAGCTACCAACACAGTGGCGCTTTTATTAGCAAAACGCAGCAGCGTTTGGTCACGCTCTTTTTGCTCCATGTAACGCTAGGGCGTAGCAGCCGTTATCGTTGAGGGTGTTAGCCAGTTGCTGGGTATCACTTTTGGTATTACAAAATACCAGCGCCGACTCAGGCTGATGTTGCAACAGCAGCAGCATCACTGCATGGTCTCGCGCCTGGTTATTACCCACCTGATAAAAATGCTGGGCAATGATGCTGTCGTCATGCTCACCCTCAACCTTAATAAGCACAGGCTCATGCATAATGCGCTGGGCCATTTTTTCAATAGCAGCCGGGTAAGTAGCGCTAAACAACAGGCTTTGACGATTGGCAGGAATGGTTTGAATAATGGCATCCAGCGAGGCTTGAAAGCCCATGGCCAGCATACGATCGGCCTCATCGAGCACCAGCGTATGCACATCTTCAAGCACCAGCCGGCCCTTATTCACGTGGTCTTCTATGCGGCCCGGTGTACCCACCACAATGTGCGCGCCGTGTTCAAGCGAGCCAATTTGCGGCCCTAACGGTGCGCCACCGCAAATAGTCAGCACCTTAATATTGTGTATTGCGCGCGCTAAGCGCCGCACTTCTTTGGCTACCTGATCAGCCAGCTCGCGCGTGGGGCACAATATGAGGCACTGCACCCGAAAGTATTTAACATCGAGCTTGTTTAGCAGGCCCAAACCAAAAGCGGCGGTTTTGCCCGAGCCGGTTTTGCCCTGGCCAATTACATCACACCCCTGCAAAATGAGCGGCAAGCTCTCTTTTTGAATAGGTGTCATGTGGTGGTAGTCGAGCGTCTCGAGATTACTGAGCAACTGCGGTTTTAGTGGCAGTTGCGCAAAGCTGTGTGAGGAAAGAGCAGTCAAAATGCATACCGTGTGAGCTGTGCCGAAGGGCAACGGAGCGGCAGTTAACCACAGTGGGCCTATATTGTCAGCAGCCAGCCTGCGCAGCGTCTACTATTAACCCTCAGCACGTTCACTATTGCGGTCGTTGAAGGCAGAACGTGCGCAACATGAATAGATCGTGGACCGCTTGCGAAGTATTATGCAACTGTTGACTTGACTAAAGGCGGTGCTGAGGGTCTAATACGCGCTCTTTTTCGCAAGGCCATTGTTGGTCCGGCAAGATAGCCCAGCAAGATAG
>Ga0206129_10003276_pt1 | contig 18935 bp, 22 predicted proteins | sample Helgoland_Spring_8_FD_148616 | JGI IMG/M metagenome (GOLD analysis project Ga0206129, IMG submission 148616) | Pelagic subsurface seawater microbial communities from Kabeltonne, Helgoland, North Sea - Helgoland_Spring_Bloom_20160502_2 | ecosystem: Environmental > Aquatic > Marine > Epipelagic ...
TAATTCCACCGGTTATTCCACAGAATGGGATTATTCCACAGTGGAGTATTTCATAAACACAAACCCTTATATTTAATAGTAAGATGTTCAAACTAAAAGTAGATGACGTAGAGTATGCATTCCCTGAAAGACTAACAGTTGATCAGTGGACCGGGATATTGAAGTATGATTTAGGACAAACCTCTACGTGGATTCCTATAATAAGTAAACTAATGGGGTTACACCCTAAGGACTTAGTAACTATGAGTGATAACCAATTACAAATGTGTATGGGTATTATCTTCGCTAAATTAGAAGAACGTAAGGAAACTCCATGGAAGGATCCGGGAAGTTTAACATTTGGAGAATGGGTAGACTTAGATGTATGGATTTCTAAAGGGGTCGGAGTACACGCTAAGGATATCCTTAAGATACTTCAATTACACAGTAAGGAACTAATGGCAGACGAAGCAAGTTATATCATAGAGTCCTATATAACATGGAGAACCTGGATATACAAACAATACTCAGAGTTATTTGGATTAGAAATGGATGAGGATGAGAATATAATAAGTGATGAAGATGATGAAGGTCCGATAGACCCTGATGGTGTAATCAACGGATGGTATTCAATTATCAATGGATTAGCCGGAGACAATCTACTAAATATAGAGAGTGTCACAGAGCAACCAGTCCTAGCCACACTAAACTTTATGGCATACCAAAAACAGAAGACAATAGCAGAGAACTTCAACAAATTAAAACAACAAAGAGAATATGAATTACAAAGACGTCGTTAACAGAATCCAAGAATCGGTGGAGAAACACAAGATGTTGGTAGACTTTGGTTATGGCCAAGTATCAGACATTAAGACCCGAGCACAGGGTAACGAAGGAGAAACTGAAGGTGCAGACTATCCTTACCTCTTCTTAAACCCTACACAACACGTAAGGACTCAACAACAGATTACCTATAACTTTAACATGATTGTTATGGATATGGCTAGAGAGGAAGAGGCACATGAGTATCAAAACTTCTTAAACATCCAGAGTGATTGTATCCAGTATATCGATGATATTGTTGCAAGACTCTATTACTACTATAAGGATAAACCAGAAGTTAGTATGGATCTAAACTATACTCCATTCTATGAGAGGTTTCAAGACGACTTAGCAGGAGCAACCGCTACTCTAAGTATTACAGTTCCTAATAGTATCAACGAATGTATTGCACCATTTACTGATGAAACTCTTACTAATAGAGTATTTGTAAATTTAGACGAATGTCCAGCATTTGATACAGCATTTAGAATCGGACCTGAAGATCCTATTAATTATCCACAATATATTCACCAAAATAACGAGTTCTACGCACAGTATTATATACCTGGAACGTTCGATGGTTGTAATAAGAGACTTACACCACTAGCAATCAATGATGAGAATTCCACAACCGAACCTTATTATGCAGGATTAAGTAGACAGTGGATAATACCAACAGGAGTTGAAGGAGTGTTCCGTTTAAAATTCGATTTACAACTTACAAACGTACAAGGAATAGATTTAAGTTCAGACCGACTAAGAGTACAACTAATAATTAACGGACAGGAGTCAACATACTATGATCTACCAGAACTTCCAATTGACGGAACTATCGTACCATTCAAAGAAACGTTCGAAGTAGATGCAAGTACTGATGAAGATGAATTCCGTATCTTATTCCGTTATGTAGATGAAGGAACACCAGCACCTGATGGACCATTAGTTGGTTATACTGGAACTGCTAAAATATTCGAAGTAGTATAATGGCATTTAATCAAGACCAATTCGACGTATTCGGAGAAGTAATAGAGGAACTAGAAAACTTAGACCAAGCGATAAGTGATTTAGCTACTCGTATTGTTACTCAAATGAGAGAAGAAGCACCAGTAGATACAGGAGACCTAAAGAAATCTATTAAGTTAAACCTTGATAGATATGGTTTCCAAATCATGATGCTGGACTACGGAGCATTTCAGAACTACGGAGTTAACTCAGGTAATGGAAACAAACCAGCAATGAAAGTAGAGTTCGGAGTAAACCTTCGACCATCAACAGAACCTTTCTACGCATTCAATGGAGGTCAGTTTGGTATAAGACCTCGAGAGTTCTTTAATTTAGAGGACATCGAAGAAAGACTAATTAGAGTAATCGAAACACAAATAGAAGAATAATATTATGGCAATACTATTAACACAAAACCCAAATCCACATAACTTCGCATACGGAGTTAACGCAGTAACCTTAAGTGGTATTACCGGTAATGCAAACAAATACATTTTAGAAGTAAGAGCGGCAGATGGTACTACAGTGATAGCAACCTTAAGACAATCAAAGAACCTACTTAACGTAGCACAGTTTGATATTCAAAATGTTTTACAATCTTATATAGGAACTCCACAAACCGGAATTGATAAACTGGGAGTTACTGGGGACATCCTAGCAACCTCAACCAATGAAGTATATGTATATCAATTATGGTATGGTAGTGAATCTAATGGATCCTTAGTAGCACCACTAGAACAGTCAGGACCGTATCAGGTAGTAGCAGGAACTAAAGAGTATTATCAAATCTTAGGAGCAGATATAATCGATTCAGATATCTATAGATTACGTCCAATCGTCGAAGCAGAAGGTGCAGGCTTTCCTTGTTATTCACTAGCAGATGTAGGTAACGCACTTAGTAATGTAAGAAGACACTACACACGTGCAAACAACCCTTATGCTTGGCCAAATACTGATAACTCTTGGGATACTGTGGAAAAGGTATGGGTTGAAGAATGTCGATCAGATGAGAGACTAACAAAGTCTTGGTGGAATCAAAATACAATGGATCAAGGAGCACCAGCACCGGCTAATCATATTGGAGCATTTGAAATTGTTGTATACAATGGAGATACAGAAATTCAAGATGAGTTTATTCCTAATATCACAGCAAACGGTGGAGGACCTAACCAAGACATAACTGATACTACTACAGGATCGGGAGAATCACTTATTATTACAATGGGAATAGGACCAGCAAATATCGAAGACTTTAATTACAATGATGGAATATCAGCAAATCAATTTCAATTGGATCAAGAGTGGACACATTATTATATTACACCAGTTGCTAGTCAAGAAGGTCAGTGTAGTTCAGGGGTTAATCCGGGAGAACTAGGAGAACCTACTCATAATCCTACATTAGTTATTAGAAAGGAAGAAGTATGTAACGACTTTGACCCTATACGTTTCTCATGGGTTAACGAATATGGTTTCATGGATTACTACTCATTCGATAAAAAGAATGTAAAGTCAGTAAATACTAAAAGGAATACATACTTAAAAGAACCTAACGATTATAACTCAGCTACATTCTCAGTTGGTATCGGATCTAGAGGAACTACAACATACTCTCAGAAATCAGAAGAAATGTATGAAGCAAACACTGGTTATATGACGGATGCAGAAGCTGAAACACTACAATACTTATTCCGTTCTCCAGATGTTAGAGTACAATCAAACCGATTTGGTACTGAGGAATATCTTCCAGTAGTTGTGACAGACGCTAAGTGGATGGAGAAGACTAATAGAGTAGATCGTTTGTTCCAATACACTGTTAAATTTAAACTAGCACATAATATAAAAACACAGAGAGGATAGATGATACAACTAAAATGTTATGACAGTCCAAATAAGATAACACCAACTTATGTGGATCTTTACGAAGACAGTCCAATTAAACTTACCCTATCAGTAGAGGATATTACAAATGCAGAAGCGACATCAGTATTTAGTAAAGCATTTAGAATTCCAAATACTCCTACTAATGCGAAGTATTTTAAGCATGCTTTCTTGATTGAAGGTATCGACTTTGATATAACTATTAAGAAACCTGCGGAAATCCTTGTAGATGGCTCTGAGTTCAGGACAGGACATATCAGACTACAAAAGATATACGATAACAAGGACTTAGATAGTATCGACTACGAGATCTTATTCCTAGGAGAAACAAAGGATTTTAGTACTGTTATTGGAGACGCTTCTATGTGTGATTTAGATATCGATGATTTAACACACGTATTTAGTTATGAAGCAATACAACAAAGCTGGTTAGCGTATCCCGAGTCTTCAACACTCACAGCCGGACTTAATGATGGAAATGTTTTATATCCTCTCATTAATCACGGTAATACGTATGATGAGAATGGTAACGTACAAGAACCAGAAGTTAGTGTAATTGGTAATCAAAAGTTTACTACATCTGCACATCAATTATCAGCTACTCAGTTTAAACCAATGGTTAGAGTTAAAAGACTATGGGATGCAATCTTTGAAGATGCAGGTTATACATATGATTCAGACTTTATTAATCCAGTAGTTCCTGAAGATTCAGTATTTAGTTCACTATACGCCAGTGCATTTGGTAATGAAGCAAGTATAGAATTCGATGCGACTGCTAGTTCTAATAATACCTTTAGTGCGATTGGACAAACAGATGGTTATGTAGATGAATACTTAGACGCTGAGGTAGAACTATCAGATCTTGGAAACAATTACAATACCAATATCTCTAGTTTTTTAGCACCAGAAGCTGGTCTATATACATTTACAGCGAGTGCATTTGTAAGTGCTGAGTTTGAAACTCAATCAACCGGATTTGAACTAGTAGATAGTGTATTAGTCTTATATGTTAACGGACAACAATTATCACCTTCAATAGAATCACAACAAGGATTTAATCAAACAGTTAGTTTCGAGGGTGATGTTACCTTAGCAGTTGGAGATACAGTAAGAGTATTTGTAGATTATGTAGGAAGTAATCAACCTAGTAGTTCAGAAGTAAGTGGACAAACCTTTGCATGTACACAAGCACCAGGAAATGTTAATCCAGTATTTAATTTTGATTGTGAGTATAAACAAATAGATTTTATTAAGGATGTCTTAACTACATTTCGTTTAGTTATGTCACCTGATTATAGTAAACCTAATAACTTTATTATCGAACCATTTGTAAACTATATCGCAAGTGGAGATACACATGACTGGTCTCACAAACTAGACCAATCTAAAGATTTAGTAATAGAACCTCTATTCTTTACTCAGAGTGATAGGATTAATTATAAACACGCTCAGGATGGTGACTACATAAACACATATCATACCGCAGCTTATAAAGAAGCATACGGTTATTTAGAGTTTGATAGTAATAATGATTTACTTAAAGGATCCCGATCTATAGAAACAAAGTGGGCAGGAACTCCGATGACACAGATCGAAGGAGCACCTACTACTAGTTCATTTATACTACCACAACTACACGTTCACGAAGCAGGAGATGCGGGTACTTTACACTTACCCATTAAATGTAAGACTCGTTTCTTATTCTATAACGGAATGCAAACAATAACCAATAACAACTATCATTGGTATTTAGAAGGTGCAACACCAGCGAAACAAGAATCATATCCTTTAGTATCTTATAGTTCTGAATGGCCAATGACAACTGATGGAACAGTCCTAAACTGGAATGTAGATATTGGTTATTGGGGATTTGGTGTTAATGGATATCCTCCTAGAACTGGACAATCAATGTATGATCAGTTTTGGAGTGGATATATTAATTCACTATATAGTAAAAACGCAAGAAGAGTAACCGGAACCTTTATCTTAAATAGTGTAGATTTACAAGATTTTTCCTTCGATGATATCATATACGTTAATGGAATATACTACAGACCTGAAAAGATTATAGATGCTCAGATTGGAGAACTAAGTCCGACTAAGGTTCAGTTAATTAAACTACTTAACTACAATGAATTCGTATTACCTCCACTACCATCGATAACTACATACTTTATAGAAGCATGTGACGGTTCATTCGGATCTTACGCAACATCAGGTTTACCAAATATCGCAGTAGGAACTGTAATGCAAATCGTAACAGAAGGAACAGAACCAGTTTGTGTAGTAGTTGGACAATCAACCTCACCTCAACAAGGAAATACAGATACTCTTATTGATGGAGCAACTTATTTAGATTGTAATGCATGTAATGGAGTAACACCTCCAACAACTGAAAGTGTTTATAACATTACAGAATGTAATACCGCAAATGGAGCTCAAGCTGCTTCAACTGGATATAACTTTAATATTGGTGATGTAGTTCAATATCAAATCAACGGAGTAGGAGCAACTTACTGTGGAACTATTCAAAGTGAAGTACAAGGAGTTAACCCAATATTAGTTATTAGTTCACCAGTAGCATATGATTGTGATGATACACTACACTGTGCACAGTAATGTTAGGATTCGATAAAGAATTTAGGGAACATTTCAATAAGATAAGAGGTTTAGACTGGACAGGTCTAGACCTCTGGGTCTTTGGAGGTATCGTAAGCAACTGGAACACAAAAGACATTGATATAATAATTATCGGAGAGACACTCCCTGAGGGGTTCCTGAAATCAATCAAAGAATTAGGACCTTGGGATCTTACTTACACACAGGATAGGGACAGTATCTGGTATCCGGGTATGAGACCAATCAGATTTAAAGCGTATACTCTACAAGATAAATGGATTTGGTATACAGTACCAACCAGAAAACACAAACTAAGATTAAAACACGGAGTAAAATACGGAAAACCAGTTAAATTAATTGACCAAGGGGTTATTCAATTTAATTAACATTTATATTTATTAGTATATGGCACAAAAAGTAGAAATAACGATAGAGGTTGACGGTGTTAAAAAGACTGTTAACTCTATAAAGGACGCTGAGAAAGCGATGAAAGGTCTTGGGAAAGAGACTAAGAAAGTTGCTGAAGAGAATAAGTTCCTTGCAGACGCAAAAAGTAAGTTCGCAGACTTTAAAAAAGGAATTAAAGGAGCAACCGCAGGATTTAAAGGATTAAAAGGAGCAATCGCAGCGACAGGTATTGGATTACTATTAGTTGCTATCACATCCTTAGTTAGTTACTTTAAGAATTCAGAAGAAGGATCTAAGAAACTAGCCATCGCAATGGAAGCTCTAGGTATAATTACTGGAAAGATATCAGACTTCTTTGCATCTCTTGGAGAAAAGATTATATCAGTATTCAGTGATCCTAAACAAGCGATTATAGATTTAAAGAATCTTATTGTAGAGAATATCACAAATAGAATTACAAGTCTTATCGATACCTTTGGTTTCTTAGGATCTGCAATTAAGAAAGTATTTAGTGGAGACTTTAGTGGAGCATTAGACGATGCAAAAGCGGCAGGTAGTTCTTATGTAGATTCATTAACTGGTGTTAAAAATACTATTGATAAAGTAGGAGAAGCAGCGGTAGAGTTTGGAACATCAGTAGTTACAGCAGTTAAAGAAGCAATTATAGTTGCTGATAAACTTGTAACAGGTTTTAGAAACATCCGAGACGAACAACAAAGATTAATTGTAGAGAATGCAGAACTTAATAAGACCTTAGAGACTCAACAACGTATCGCTGAAGATACTACAAGATCTTATGACGAACGTAAAGAAGCATTAGAAAAGGTTGGAGAAGCTCAGTTACAACTAGCGAAAAACCTAGAGAAACAAGCAAAGTTAGAAGAAGACAACTTAAAGTTACAAATTTCACAAGAAGGTAACTACGAAAAGAGAGAAGAATTAGAAACTAGTTTAGCGGAAGCTACAGCAGCCCGTATAGATGCTGAGACTGCACTAGAGACAAAGAAACTAGAAGTAAGTAAGATAACAGCGGAATTAGACGCAGAGGAACTAGCACGTAAGGTTTCAATCCAGGAGATGATTGATACATTAAGAAATGAAGACATTGAAAACCAATGGACTAAGTTATACGCAGACCTTGCGATACAAGAAGAACAAGCACTAGCAGAACTTACCCTACTTAAAGCAACTGAAGACCAGAAACAAGCGGTAAGAGATTCATTCGCAAAGAAACGTAAGAAAACTGCGGAAGAAGAAGCTAAGTTTAATAAAGCAATTAAGAAAGCCGAGAACGACGCAGAACTAGATATCGCAGCAGCTGGATTCGCAGCAATATCTCAATTAGCAGGAGAATCAAGTGCGGTAGGTAAAGCAGCAGCAATCGCAGCAACTACTATTAATACTTATAAAGGAGCTCAATCCGCGTATGCAGATACTCCTGGTGGACCAATCATTAAAGGTATCGCAGCAGCAATCGCAGTAGCAACTGGAGTTATGAGTGTTAAGAAGATTGTATCAACTAAAATACCTGGTGGAGGTGGAGGTTCAGCTCGTGGAGGTTCATTACCTTCATTACCTGCAGGACCAGCATTTGATCCTACTGTAGCATTAGACGCAGCGACAGAGGGACAAGAACAAGATAACCAATTAACACTAAACAATCAAAGTAGTGTTGTTAGAGCTTACGTAGTATCATCAGAAGTTACTGACCAACAAGAAGCAGACTCAAGGATTAATGAGTTAGCAAGATTATAATATATATCGTATGAGCAAAATAGGAAAGATAGTAGAGTTATTAATAGACTGGGATGAAATGGAATTCGACGATTTAGGAGTTTCAATTATGTCATTAGTGGAAAAACCTGCAATAGGTATCTCATGGCAAGCATTCAGTGAAGAAGAAGTAGATGAAATTATAGTAATGGCAAGTCATCCAGACTTTGGAGAAGTGTTAGACTATAACGAAACTATAGAAATTAGTGCGACAGAAGCAAACTTTGGATTTACCGATACATTAAAAGCGATTATTGGTTTAGATATATTAGGTAAGAAAGATCCTAAAGACGAGGGAGAGATCAAATACAGATACTCAGGACCAACTGCCCAAAGAGATTTCTGTAGAGCAATGCAGAGACTTAATAAAGTATACACATTAGAAGAGATTGACAGTATGTCAGGACTTAATCCTGGGTTCGGAGCGAGAGGTTCTAATTCTTATAACATCTTTAAATACAAAGGGGGACCTAACTGTCAACATTACTGGGAACAAGTAAGAGTATTTAGAGACGGTAGAAAAACTGTAGTAGTATCTGAAGGTCCTGCGAGAGGTTTAGGTGGAGAAGCGATGGAGGAACAACCAAATAATGGTTATTTAATGTCTCAGTGGAATTTCTCAGAGGATGACCAAATGATAATTACAGGACCAGCAATGACTCCTAACGTTATGATACCTAGAAAAGATGTAGATGGAAACATATTTCACGTATACTTTACTGAAGAGACAATCGAGAAGATATCTAGGAGATTCTTAGAGGAATCCAATCATAACAATACTGATATTAATCATGACGATAATTTAGTTGAAGAGAACACACTCTTAGAGTCTTGGATCGTAGAAGATCCGGAAATGGATAAGTCTAAGAAATACGGATTTGATATTCCTAAAGGAACATGGATGGTAAGTTATAAGATTAATAACGAAGATACTTGGAATAAAATCAAAAACAAAGAGTTAAATGGATTCAGTATCACTGGTCAATTCATTGAACGCGCTACAAAGAAATAATGATACAAGAAACAAAAGATACAGCAGCAAATATGGTAACAGTGTTAGGAACAGGAAGTGTAGTAATGGGATGGAATGAAGGCCTTACACTAATCTTGTTAATAACTGGTATCACCTTCAATATAGTAAGGATTTACGAAATCAAGAGAAAGAAAAAAGACCAGTAGGGGACTAAGCTACTGATCTTTATTTAAAATCCAAAAATTAATACAATTATTATACTTGTGTTTTTAGGATTGTTTCAAAATATTATCTGTTTGTATTTTTAGACACTCAGTATATCTCTTCGGATCTTCATCTAACCACTTTAGTAATTCCACAATATCCTCTGTGGAATTTACATAAAACTGTGGAATTCCCGGGAAATAAAGATGTTCACTATCATAAGGTTCCCAAATAACAGAGAGACATCCGTATATCGCATTCTCAAATAACCTATAAGTAAAGAAGTTATCATTGTGGATTTCATCTCCAATTACTAGACTTAATTTAGATTGACCTAAATAGTATTCAAGTCCATCTCCGTTTTGAGATTCAACATGAGTAGAGTTAGGATAATTAGGATTCCAACCAATCCATAACTTACTAAGATCTTGATTATTTAACAAACGTTTTATTTGTTTATTACGATACCCTCCACGGTTACTTCCATAGTAGACAATATCAAATACCTTTTTATTATCCCAGTCAAAGAGAGGTGTTCCCTTGACCCTAGAAGTTAGTTTCTTTATAATACTACCAACTAAATCTATATGGTGAACCCTCTGGGGCCATACGACATGTGGATTAATCCTATCTTTCGCTAATCTACGGAATTTATCCCAATCTCGACCTACATATAAACCTTCTATTTCTTTGGATTGGAATAAATCTACCATCTCGGGAGGACAATCATATGTTAACTTTACCTCTACGTTTCTATCAGATCGGGTAATATACTTATTCTTACCATTCTCAATCATAAACTTAAAAGGATTAGTCCATAAGATTTGAGGGTCTGTGTATAGGAGTAGGTTTAATCCCTTATAGTCTACATTCCAGTCTCTCATCGTAAAGATATCCTGATCCATCCAGACACCACCGAACAACATATAGTTCTGTAACTGGTGAATACATACATCTACATCTCCCCAGTCTACCTCAGTGTATCTAACCCAATTGTAATCTCCTTTAGGTTTTTTTACACTATTATAAACTAACTGAGGATCGATTCCACATTCTTTTCTTAAGTAATCTATAATAGTAGTCGACTCGATACTACCAGGATTCTTCGCGTTTTCCCAATCAGTTTGTATATTCCTAAAAAAACGAATGAGGACCACATTGGGTCCCCTTTCGTTTACTAGTCTCTTTAGTTCCTCCATATCTTATATATCGGCATTATTATTATTCTTTTATTAGTTCTACTCCACAATCTTCGAATTGTTCAAGAGTTATTTCCCAAGCTTCATTTGACATTGCGTCTGTGAAGTCTTCATCTTCCACATCTTCGAAAAGATATTGAACACTTTCATAATACCAATTCCATATTGTCATTGAGTAGTCGCGACCATCTGTTGATGTGTGTTCGATTGGATGGAATGAACCATTGTAACGATTAGTGATTGGTGTTCCGTCTTTTCCGATTGTAATTGTTTTGATGTTTTTCATTTTGTTTGTTTTATTTGTTATTATTAATTGATTACTAGGTAAAAATAATACTTTTATTTGGTATAAAAAAACTTTTTGTGAATTATTTTCACTAGAGGTCCTATTTATAATGATTATAGATAAGGTCCACGTTTTCGTCAGATACTTCTTCGTCGAAGTCTTCTTCATAGACATCACAAATTAGTCTTGTAATGTCTTTAGTTGAAGCATCAGGATAAATTTCATTTAAGTAATTTCCAATGTTGAAGAGTTGCGCAATTTGATTTTCGTTGTTCATTTTTATTTGTTTAAGTTATTATTATATAGTAAATATAACACTTATTATTCAAACAAAAAAACTTTTTGTGATTTATTTTCACTGAAGGTCCTATTTATAATGATTATAGATAAGGGACTGGTCTTCTATAATAAAGAACGCGCGCCCCGGGTAGGGGGTAATTCCACCGGTTTCTCCACATTCCACCGGTTTGGTCAATAAGAGACCGATATATATTTATAACTATAGGGAATTAACCTTATAAATAAACAATACTATATTAATATGAACGTTAACGATGTGATTACAAAGTTGAAAGTTATGTTAGGAGCTCAGGAAGCTGTTGTAGAGGTTAAAATGGCCGAAGCAACATTAGTAGATGGAACACAAGTTTACACTGAAGGTGAATTAGAAGTAGGAGCAATCTTATTTGTAAGAGCTGGAGAGGGAGCTGATGAAGATCCATTTGCACCTGCGGGAATGCATGAAACAACTGACGGACAAGTTATTACTGTAGGAGAAAACGGAGAAATCTCTGATATTCAAGCTGAAGACGCTGAACCTGTACAGGAAGAAGAAGTTGAAGTAGAATTAGAAGAGGAAGAGAAAGTAGAAGAGAAAGAAGCATTTGATGCTGAAGGTCTTATCGCTGCTATCGCTGAAATGATCCAACCTCAAGCAGAAGTAATTGAAGAATTAAAGAAAGAATTATCAGTATTAACTGAAAGATTCGAAGTTGTTGCTAACCAACCTGCAGCACCTAAAGTGACTACAAACACTTTCAAAGAAATCATGGAAGACAAAAACGCTAAAATGGCGGCTAAGTTAGACATGTTAAGAAAACTAAAGAACAAATAAACCAAACAAAAACAAAAAACTAAATATTATGGCATTTGGATTTAACGTAGCAGCATTGCCTGCTTACACAGATCAATTATCAAACGAGATAATTGCAAAGTCGGTTTTAACTACTGACTTATTACAATACCTAGACTTAAGAACTGGATACTCTTCAGGATCTGTAGCTATTAACTTAGTAGACGCTGACTTACCAGTATCTGCTTTATCATGTGGATTTACTCCAGACGGTGAAATTACTTACACACAAGTAAATGTAACTATCGAGTCTTTACAGTCAAAAACTGAAGTTTGTCCAGAAGACTTACGTTCAGTATACCAATCGGCATTTATGTCAGCTGGAACTGGAAACGATTCTATCCCATTCGAGGAAATCCTTTCAAACCAGTACGCTGAGAAATTAACTAAATACAATGAAGGTTTCTTAATCAACGGATTCGGAGCAACTCCAGGAATCAAAGCTCAAATTACAGGAGCTAACGGTGCTAACGTACCTGCAGGAGCTGCAGCTTGGACAGTAGCAAACGCTGTTGATCAAGCATTAGATATCTATGACGCAATTGATGAGTCAGTAAAAGACAGAGACGATTTAATCATGGCAATGTCTCCAGCTAACTACAGAACTTTAACTAGAGCTTTAGTAGCACAGAACTTATACCACTTTGATTCAGTATCTGGTAACGATATTTTAGTATTACCAGGAACTAACATTACTTGTGTTAAGTCTTCAGGATTAGTATCGAGCGATTACGTATTCGCTGGACCTGGAAAAATGATCTTAGCAGCAACAGGATTACAAGATGAATTAGATAACTTCGTATGGTTTTACGACCAAGGAGCTGATATCATGAAATTCAGAGCAGCATGGAGATTAGGAGTAGGAGTTGGACAAGTTAACTTGTTTGCTACTAACGACCTAGCATAAATTAAACCTTTAATCTAGGATCATTAAGTTGGTCCTAGATTATTTAACCAAAAAACAACTTATACAATTATGGCATGTAGTAACATAAATGCTGGAGTACTTAACGGTTGTAGTTCAAATTCGGGAGGTTTAGAAGCTATTTTTATAGCAAACGGTCCAGTAGAATCATTCACAGAAGCAGCAGGTTTAGTATCTGCAATTACTGTAGGAGGATCAGCTTTAGTACCAGCAGACTTTTTTAAATTTGAAACACCTAGAACTAGTTCAAGTATTTCAGAAACAGCAACAGGAGACGTAGCACAGGGAACTGTGACATATGCTCAAACAGCGATCATGGTTTTAAATCAATTGCAAGCATCAACAAGAGATCAATTAAAATTGATGTTTCAAGCAACTAATATGGTTGTAGTAGCAAAAGATAACAATGGTAAATACTGGTCAATAGGTCTTGAAAGAGGAGCTTATGGTCAGACAGCAACTTCTACTTCAGGAGTCGCATATCAAGATAGATCAGGATACGAGATTACAATTGAAGGAATAGAAGCTAATCCAATGTTCGAAATCGATGGATCGATAGTAGAAGCATAGTATTAACTTTCTCTAGAAACTAAGAACCCTATCTTTAATTAGATAGGGTTTCTTTGTGTTTACTGGTCTCTCTATACCGCTTCAGGCTTGGAAACTTACAAGTTATATTGTAGTAGTGAGATTTTGTTTCAAAAATAGAGATATATATTTAAAATACAATTAACAAAGTTTCTATATTTAATAGTATAAACACAATCTAAACACATGACTATAACTGTAAACCAAACTATTGAGATTGTTTCTATTAATAATACATCAGTACCTGCAACTTTTGACTTTGTCTTAACTAGTGGTTACTCTAGAGAACCTCAAGTACTTGTAGGAACACTACTAGAACAAAATGATAGATACAGTGAGATTGAAATTACATTCCCTGTAGACTTTAAGGATCAACATAAGAATGGAGTTTATTATTACTCAATAGAAGCTGATGGAGTATCATATGAAAAAGGATATGTTAAAATAGTAACTTCACCAGGAGGAACTAACGGATCAATTCCTTTTATCGCAAACCCAGAAACAGAAAATAGAGAGTCTAAAGTATTCTATAGACCAAATTACTAAAATATGAAGAAGAAATTACCAAATCAAAACGAAGGAATGTATTCAGTAATCGGAGCTCAATTTGCAGCACCAGCTTTACCTGTTATTAAGGAGATACGTAATAAAGATTACATGTATTATGGTGAAGATAATCTATATCCTCAAAAACTAATTGAAATGTACGATTCATCTGCAATTCATCATACTGCAATCCAAGCTATTAAAGATGGTATCTTTGGAAAAGGTATTGATATGATAGGAGACGAGTACATAAACACACAAGGAGAGACTATCGATGATATCTTTGAAAAGATTACATTAGATTATACCCTATACCAAGGATACGCCTTAAACGTTATCTGGAATAAAGAAGGAACAGCAATCTCAGAAATGTATCACTTACCATTTGCAAAAGTAAGAAGTGGTAAAGAGAATGAAGAAGATGAAGTTGAAGAGTATTACTACTCATCAGATTGGTCTAACTTAAGAAAATACAAAGAAATACCTTATAGATCGTTTGATCCTACTGATAATAAAGGAGATAATGCATCACAGATCTTTTATTACTTTAATTATACCCCAGGAAATAGCGTATATCCTCTACCTACTTATGTAGCTGCGACAAATGATATCGTACTTGATTCTAAAGTAGCTCGTTTCCACGTTAATAATATCTCAAATGGTCTAGCACCATCACTCTTCATCTCTATGAGAAACGGAATTCCTACACCTGAGGGGAGACGGGAAGTTTACAAGGAGATAGAGGATACGTTTTCTGGAGAAGAGAATGCTGGTAGATTCTTTTTATCATTTGGAGATGCAGATACAACTCCAGAAGTTACTCCAATCGCAGCAACTAATGATGAATACTATATCACATTAGAAGAAAGGATTACTAGTAGAATATTAACTGCTCACAGGATAACGTCAGGAGCACTTGTAGGAATTAAAGATTCAACTGGTTTTAGTTCCAATGCAGATGAAATTAAAGTTGCTTACGCACACTTTGAAGGAACTGTTGTAGAACCTAAAAGAAAGAAAATAACTACATCATTTGGTTACATTTTAAAATTATCAGGATATAACATCAACATTCAAGTTATACCAAATAGAATAATTGAAGATTTAGCCGCTGGAAACCCAGACGATTTAGCAGACACAAACATAGAAATTAACGAATAATGGCAGCAAATACAGTTTTACTCGTAAGCGAACAAAGAATGAAAGACTGGACAAGTCTGGATAATAATATTAGGATTGATGTACTAACTCCTTCAATATTAAACGCACAAGAGATATACATACAAGACACGTTAGGAACCCCTTTCTTTAACAGACTTAAAGAAGGTGTTAGATTAAATGATTTAACAACGGATGAATCAGACTTCTTAAGAGACTACGTAGGACCCGCATTAATGCAGTATGCTTTATATCTTATCATGCCTAACTTAAAATATAAGTTTGTTGAAAAAGGAATTGTATCAGGAGCATCAGAAGAAACTACAGGAACTACATTAGAAGAATTAAAGTACTTAAGAGAAACCGCTTTAGATACTGCACAATTTTACGATGAGAGAATGAAAGAATTCTTAAAAGATTATCCTAATATGTTTCCTATTTATAGAACATGGAATACTATTGGAATGGCACCTAATAAACAAAACACTTACTTTAGTGGATTACAAACTAATATACCGAGAAGAAATGACTTATGGATCTACAAGGATTGTGGGACAGACTGTGACCCAGACTGCTCAACATGCCAATAAAAAGACTGATTTAAATATTAGTAAACTAAAAACATACTTTGCAAAGAATGAAAGCAAGACTAGACAAATTTTTAAATAACTTTATATCAAAAAAACTTTCAGTATTTGTAGTAGCATGTTTTGGGTTGTTCTCAGGGACTTTAAACTCAGGAGATTGGGTTACTATAGCAGCAGTGTATATAGGGACTCAGGGAGTGATAGATGCTGTGTCTAAATTAAGATCTAACAAATAACAAAACAATTATATTTATAATATATGGATATTACAAATTCAATAAGATTATATGCCGAATGTATTAGTGGTGGTGCTATTACAGAACCAACAGGAGGTTCATGGATAAGCGCAATCGCGATATGGCAAGGTAGTACTGAACCACTAAACGGGTCTTGGTTACAAAGACACTGTAATAATTTAGGAATAACAGAACCATTAAATAGTTCATTCTTAATAGCATTAGCTAATTACTATGGAGAAACAGAACCAATCAATGGAACATGGGCAAACGCAATCTTAATAGGATGTGGAGCAGTACCTACCGATTTAATCTGGAACTTAACAACTACTGAATGGCAATTAGAAACATCTGATTGGGGAACCGGAACAGCACCTACAACTCCTACGTTTGATCAAGACGGTGGATCTGTAAGTACTGCAACACCAACCTTTACTGGAACAAGTCAAGCACTTTGTTTTATAAACTTAACAATTGATAATGAAGAATACGTATCTCAAGCAGATGGAGCAGGAGTATGGAGTATCGATGTTACCAATCCACTACCAGGAGTAGCATCACCAGGAACAGCATATTCAGTAGATATTATATGTAAAGATAGTGCAACTGGATTAGAAAGTACACCGTTTGTAGGATCTATAAATGTTATTTCAACTGCAGTAAATGTTCAAATTGTTATGAATACTAGTTGGAGTTTAGCATGGGTATACTCTTGGATTGTAATTCAAAAACTAGTTTCAACCGGACCAGAGGTATGGCAATCAATAGAGTATAATGGAAATCCAACCTTTGGTGGAGGATCTTTTTATAAATCAGATACAGGACCTTATGGTGCAACACCTGGAATATATGGAATAAACTTCTATAATAACGACGATAGTGGTACTACAGTAGATGTAGAAAGAGAGATTAGTTTAGAATTAGGAGTTCAATATCGAGTTTTAGGAGTTGGAATAAGTGATAACCCAACATACGGACAATATACTAGTTATTCAATAGAGAAAAACGGAACTAACGTATTACCAGAATATTTCCCAACTGCTAATGAATATAGTATTGCAGGAATAGAACAACAAAACTTTATCGTAACTTAAAATAAATTAATCATATGAGCACGTTAACAAACGAACAAATTAACTTAACCTATCCCGGTCTTATTAAGACTACGGATAACTTAGCCTTAAGTGTAGGAACTGAAAAGGCATTAACAGATGGAATTGGTAATAACTTACCACTAACAGCATCACAAACAGGAATTAGCTTTAATGGTGGAGTAGATTTTACCGGAGCAACTGTAACAGGTTTAGTATCTGGAGGTCTAGTATCAGGATCTGGTACAGACTCAATGCAGTCAGCAGATTTCTTAACATCGAACGCACCGGATGCATCAGGAACTAATAGTATCTGTTTAGGAAATGGTGGAATTGCAGATGGATCCGAAGCAATCTATATTGGTTCTGGTGGTCAAGCCGGCCAAGATTGTATCGCAATCGGTCAAGGAGCGGTATCGGTATCAGGACCCGCACAAGCAATTGGACGTTCAGCGAGAGCGATTGGTAATGTAGCATCAGCGTATGGAAACGCTGCAACTGTTGAAGCAAATCAATCTATCGGAATGTCTGGAGAAAACGTTAGTATTACATCAGCAGCAACTCGATCAGTAGGAATTGGCCGACAAGTAACTATCAATTCTTCAAACTGTGTAGCAATTGGAAATTATACTAGAATCCTATCAGGAGCTGCAAGTTCAATTGCAATGGCTGCATCACAAGTAGGAATTGGAGCAGTTAGTGCACCTAATGCTATTAACTTTGCAGCGGGAACACACAACAGTAATATTCCATCAGGAGCAGACAGAGCAATCGGAATCGGTTCAGCTAGTTCAACAATAGATAAAGTAACTGCAGCAGATGGAATTGCAATCGGAACCTTATCTACATCAACAGCAATAGGAGCAGTTTCCCTAGGTCGTGAAATAGTAGCTAATATAGTAGACACTGTATCAGTTAGAGAATTAGAAACACAAACAGTAGGTGGAGGAATTACAATGTATTCACCTGATGGAACTGCATATAAACTAACAGTCGCTAATGGCGGAACACTAGTTATAACATAAATTAAACCAAATATATAATTAAATACAAATACAAATTATGGCATTAGAATTCACAACACCAATTATTACCGTTCAAGGTTTTTCAGTAGATAACGCATACGGTAGAGTATCTGTAGTAGATAATCCTACAGGAACTCAATTACAATCAGCAGTAGAGCTTTACGTAAGCGAAGCACTTTACTTAGGTGGAGCACTTCCATTGCATACTCAAGGTCTAGATCTTATTTCACTTGCACCTTATAACAGAGATGCAGATGGAGTAGACATCTTAGACTTAGGACACGACAACTTGATCCAACAATTAGCTGGTCAAGGAGTAGTAGCGGTAAAATTATTATCGTAAGCTGAAACAAAAATAAAACTAGATATATAATACCTGATTAACATAAGGTACGCCAACCGAAAGTTTTTCATTTTATTTTTTTTATTATTATTATTTTGAGACCCGGGTTAACGCTCGGGTCTTTTTTTGTCTTTATTTTCCAAAATGGGAAATACTCC
>Ga0206129_10003279_pt1 | contig 18925 bp, 33 predicted proteins | sample Helgoland_Spring_8_FD_148616 | JGI IMG/M metagenome (GOLD analysis project Ga0206129, IMG submission 148616) | Pelagic subsurface seawater microbial communities from Kabeltonne, Helgoland, North Sea - Helgoland_Spring_Bloom_20160502_2 | ecosystem: Environmental > Aquatic > Marine > Epipelagic ...
CCGCTTTTTACTGCAAGCTTGAAGACACCAGCCCCGGCAGAAATGATCCCTTGTCTAGTTTTAGGCGCAAGGTTCATTTTAAGAATCAAATTAACCACCTTATCCACTATGTTTAGGTGAGTTATCGAATCGATCCTCACGTTGGCAAAGTGAGGTATCCAATACCGGTTTAGATCGGCGGCAATATTCCTCTGATGATTTGCAGAGCCAGCCGATAAAGAGTCTAGCTTAATCTGCGCGACCTCTTGAAACGCAGGGCAGGAAGATTGCTCTTGCTCTTGTTCAAGTCCTAAATATTCATCTCGGAGGATTTGCTCTCGGATTCTTGCGGCCTTCTGACGACCAACCTTGGTCCACGGTATGTCGAGGAGCTTAGATCTTCTTTTATTTTTAGTTTGCCACTGCACCCTGCACTTGCCTTTGTGCTCATAGACCCCCGTGTCATTTCTTGCCATCTCTGAATCTCCTCCCGGTTATAGACCATTGCGCCTGCTTCATCTTTCCAATAATGAAGCCCCTCAATCCAGTGATTTTGTCGTCGCCGCCGAATCTGATTCTTGTTGTACCCGGTTTCGTTAGCTAACAATCTTTCGGTGATCATCCTGTCCTCCACTTGGTCTGCAACCAATAATTTGCATTGCCCCGGCGTCTGTATTTGAAGTGCTGCCCGAAATCTGCTTCAAGCAGCACTTTATCCAAATCCCCATCGGCACACATTTTTTCTAGCAAGTTTCTAGCTTCTGTTTGACTAAGCTTTAATTCCGAGCAAACGTCTTTATTGCTAAAAACCCTGTCTGCAAACTGGCTTTGTAAAACCCTGTCTCGCCGCTTTCTCAATTGATCTCGGCGAGCAACTGCCAGTTGATGATTAGAACGGGATGTCGTCATCGAACTCTCCCTCTGACGCGCTTACAGTTTGCTTTTTAGCCTCATTCGGCACCCAAGCATCAACCTGCCCGTACAATTTCCCGGCCTTGCTCTCTTTAATATCAACATTGATCCAATCGTCGTCGTGGCTTGAAAGCCAATTGATTAACTCTTGACGCTTAATGCTTACCTTCATTTTCACAAAATCAGGGGCATTGGGGTGGGGCGCCTTAAAGATTAAACCGTCTACAAATGTCATATCGTTCATGCTGCTTTTTCCTCTTCAAGTTTTGGGTTTGCTTTTCGGAACTCAGAGCTTTTGATCACGGCTCTTTCTTGCGTAGTGAAGCATCCGCCTTTTGACGGCGCTCTCCATATACTTAGCTTCTCTTCCTCAGTTAATTCACACCAAGCAACGCAAGCTCTTTCAAGGTCGTTTGAGGCAATACCATCTTTAATTGCATCGATTGAATCTTGCAGTTCAGCAACGGCATCTTTGTACGCTTGTGCTTTTTCTTGCAGCTCACGTTCAGCCTGCTCACGCTTTCTGTCGATTACTTTTGTGTTGCCCTCGAGGCTGTTGCCGTCATCATCTTGCTGCGCGATGTTGGCAAACGCACTTAACGAGTAACGTCTGAGGTAGGTGATCAACGACCCGGCAGCTTGAGCTGGATTTTTTGCATCTGCTGCAATGCCCATTGAAATCTCATCCCTGATCCACTGACCGCTGCTATGAATGAGCATAGTTGTGACAACGATAGATCCATCGTCAGCAGTGCTGGGCGTTTGGAGAGCTGCGATGCCTGCCTCCGTGAACGCGGGTCTCACCACATCTAGCACGGTCGCTAGGTCAGCATACTTGCTGTTGAAATAAGGATTAGCACTGGCCTTTGCTGGGTTTTGAATTAACCCTTGGGCTATGACGAGCGCGTGTGCAATCTCAGTTATTGACTCAGATGTTTGCATGGTAGATCTCCTCCAGTTGATCAAAAGTAAAATAAACTCCTCGAAATAAAATCATGCGCGTCGCTCCAAGTGCCAAGTCGCTACCCGGACCTTCTCGCCGTAGCGATTGGTAACGTCTTGAAGTTGAGTAACGATAGGGTGACCGTCTTGTCGAAGCTCGCTGATCCTTGCAGGAGCTTCTAGGACGCCTAGCTCTTGCCAAGAGTCCAACCTGTTAAGCGAGCGACCTTCTTGCAGGTGCTGCAAGATTCTAGTTTTCTGACTCATGCCACCTCCTTCTTTCAATCAAACAATCGACAGCTTCTTGCGCGCCTTTATCTATGCCGTCAAAGTGAGCAGCGGTGATCAAAGCGTTCAGTTGATTTACTGTGCTGGCGTGCAGATCTTGTTGCGCTTCTGCGTACCGCTTCATAATGGCAGCGATGTCGTCGCTGTAATTGGTGAGGTCTACTCTCATGGGTTTCTCGCCTCCCACATATAATCGTCGAAGGCTTCTAGGAGGTGGTCGCCAAGAGGCGTGCCGCGCAACTCTTTAATATTGTCTGCGGTAAATCGGTGGGCTGACTCTGGCAGGAAATCGTTGGCAAACTCTTTCCAAACTTGATGCTCAAATTCTTCTGCTTCTAGCTCTGCTCGCAAATATTCTGCGTCGTAGTGTGTGCTCATATTTCTCATTCCTGTTAACGTAACAGATACAAGATTAAGCATTAATATTTAGATTGTCAACTGTTAGTTAACAAAAAAGAGATAAGCAGAAGAGCTTAATTTGCAAAACTACCTAGCTTGCGAGGCTGATTGCCTTGACGTTGTGCAGGGAGCTGCGATGTCGGGTTTCAACGAGATTTCGTTTGCTGAAGAACCTGAACATTTTAATGTTCAAAGACTCACCAATTACTCGGGCGAAGAAAAACGATTTTTGCCATCTTAAGAGCAGAGTATTCGTTGTGCCATTAAGAAGTAACAGTTCGCTTGGTTGGCAAAAGACTAGATGACTAAATTTGAGGTGCATTTCTCGAATATTTTTTAGGGAGCTTTGCCTGCATCGTGTTTCGCTAGCGGCAATGAAATGATCATGACCAGCGTAGTGATATGGTTTTTGAGTAGTTGTTAAAAACTCATTCAAAGCACCAAAAACAAAAACTTTTACGTCTTCGTCTTCAATCAGTTCTTCGTAAATACTTGTCTGGCGCATTCCGTTGCAACACCTCTATAATTTCTTCTACAATCTTTTTATCAATATTATTTAATTTCGCGATCCTGTCAACCAGATCTTGATTGTTTTCGTTGCCGTCAACAGAAAACATCAACCATGAAGGCTCGACGTTGTAGAAGCTACAAATTTCACTAAGGTTTTCTCTGCTTGGAAGACCTTTATCATTTTCCCATTTGCCAAGAGCAGCATGACTAATTGCGATGTCCTTTTTCTTCAGCGCCGCGCTAAGGCCGCGCAAGGTTAAGCCGCGTGCTTCTCTAAGGTCTTTTAGCTTTTTACTGATGTCCATACGTGAATTTTTTAGTGAGAAGGACCAATATCTGCGATGTTCCTTTGCTTGTCAAGTAAAGGTTTGCAGAATGGATACGCGGTGAGAATGTCTCATTCTTGTAAACTATACATTGACTATTGCTTCTATTTGAAATAATGTCTCTTTTTTGTATCGATAAAAGAGGCATAAAATATGACGCCAGTGGGATTTTGGGATGGAGTGAGGGTCAGTGATTTAGCCGCACGTTTGGAGTTGAGCAGGCAAGCGGTGTACCTATGGCAGAAGAGAGATAAAGGCGTCCCAGCAGAGAGGGTTAGTGAAGTTGCTGACGCACTGGGCGTGAGTAAAAAGGACATCAGACCGGATTTATTCGCATGAGCGGCTGGGTGAAGTTGAACCGCAGCTTGCTTGATCACGCGATTTGGAAGCCTGAAAGGTTTACCAAGGGCCAAGCATGGGTGGACCTGATCATGCTTGCTAATTATAAGCCGGGGTTTTTCATGGTTCGCGGCAACGTCGTCAACGTCGAGCGAGGACAAGTCGGATGGAGCCAGAGGAATTTGAGCAAGCGATGGCAGTGGCACACTAAAACGACAAAAAGCTTCATTTCAAGTCTCGAAAAACAGGGAATGCTTACCCTACAGACTACGCCACTGACTTCGATCATAACTATCTGTAATTACGACGAATTTCAGAGCAGCGAGCAAAACAGTGCCTCACAGAATGTATCACAGAGTGTGACACAGAGTGTGACACAGAGTGCCTCACAGGCTACCTACAAACAAGAAGTAAAGAATACAAGAAGGAAAGAATTGTTTGCTGCGCCCACGGCCAAGCAAGTTTTTGAGTACATGCAAGAGCGGGGCTGTACGCAGTTTGATGTAGCGGCTCAATTTGTTGATCACCACTCGGCTTGTGATTGGCACCTTGCCGGTAATCGAAAGATGAAGGACTGGAAGGCAGCGTCCCGCAACTGGCTGAGGAACGAGAAGAAGTTTGCTCGAAAAACTTTTGGAGGCCCGGAAAACGTCGTACCAATTGATCCAAGAAAAACCGAAAAGAAAAACCAACAGAGGCTAGAACTTGAGGAGATGCTGAATGGCTTTAGCAAATGAGATGCTTTTTAAACGGGTTTACGCAAACGCTGAACGGATGCTGGAACACCAAGTTCTAGGCTGGATGAGTCAGCCACTTGCGGAGGTCCGGTCACCTATCCCTCTTCAACCATTCGTCGAAAAAACGTTGGTGCAATGCAAGACCAAAGGACTGAGCTGCAAGAAGCCCGATGTTGAGTCTGGTGAAATGCTACTGGCGCTTAACCGCCTGTCCAAGACCGGCGCCTACGGGACGTTATACGCCAACTTGATTACCGCTTGGCAAATCTTTTACGAGCAAAAGTCTGCCGCATGATTTACAGCAAGCACCAAGTTCAGATGTTGACGGCTCACATCAACAAATTTTTCGAGAAGATGCCAGAAGGCAAACTCGATGTTGTGAGGAGTGAGGACAGACGTTCACCTGATCAACAATCGCTGATGCACGCGCTGATTCGTGAGATAGCGAATCACGTTGGGGTGGGCGAAGGCGAGATGAAGGACAACATTCTGAAGCGCAACTCTGAAGGTGTTTTTCCTTACTGGCCATACGATCTGCAAGCTACGTTGCCCAAACGGTTAAGCAAAGAGCGTCCAGAAGTTTTGCAGGTAGTGCCGGGCTTGGTTCCTAAATCTGAGTCAAAGCTCACAAAGCGCGAAGAGAGCGAGCTGATCGAAAGGTTGTACATGCTTGGGTCCGAGTGGGGCGTGCAGTTTTCTGAGAAAGTTGCGTGAGAACGCAGTATGAGTCCGATGAGGACCGTTTTAACGAGCAGAAGGTGATGAGCAAGGTACGGCGCCACTGGCGTTTAGACGGCTATCGTAAGCTGCCAAAATCATACGTTGTTGACTTTGCCCTTATCCGAAAAAACGAAGTGATTGGGTTTGCGGAAGTCAAACGCAGAAATGTAGCGTTCAACAAGTACCCCTCTATTTTTATTTCAATGCACAAAATTAAGGCGGCAAACGATATGAACAAACTGGGCTTTCATACCGCCCTAATTGTTGAGTGGAACGACGCAACCGGGTATCTCCTTTTGAATGACCCGCCTTGCAAGGTGACGTTTGGTGGACGGTCTGACCGGGGTGACCATGATGACCAAGAGCCAATGGCTCATTTCTCAACTGACAGGGTGAGGTTGTTGTGAGCAAGCTTCGCAAGTCTGCAAAGGGCCAGCCCTGCACGTTGCAGATATTTCCCTATTGCCAAGAAAACAGAGAGACGGTTGTGCTGTGCCATCTGAACAGCTTGGGTAAGGGGATGGCTTTGAAGAGTCAAGATTACTTTGCCGCCTACGGGTGCAACATTTGCCACGACATCATAGACGGCAGGCGTCAAACACTGATTGAGAAGGACGAGATATTGAAGTGCCAGATGAGGGGCTTGGAAAGAACTTGGGAAATTATGATTGGCGAGGGGTTGATTAAAGTTGCCTAAATCAGCGGTTGAGGAAGAGCTTGCGCTAGAGCTGAAAGCAAACCGGATAGGGTTTTGTAGAGAGGTGAGGCTGATACCTAAGCGGAAGTTTAGATGGGATTTTGTGATTAACAATTTGGCGATTGAAATCCAAGGAGGAATATTTAAGGGCAGCAGAGGAGGCCACACTAGTGGCAAAGGCTATCAGCGGGATTGCGAAAAGATGCAACTGGTAGTGATGGAGGGATACATCCCTGTTCACTTTACCTCAGACGATGTGAGGAAAGGCAGAGCAGTTGAAGTTATCAAGGAGCTTTTAAATGGGCGACATCACACCTCACCAGAAGTGGGCGCGGCAAACCGTTGAGGGCCTAGAGACTCTTACCGCAGCCGCTCGCAAAAGTCAGATCAGCGGGTACGTTATTGCGTACCAAGTTGTCGATGGCGAAAACTATGAAGTGCAAACCCACGCCGCTGGTGAGTTTGACGACTTGCCAACTGTCGCCGGTAACCTGTTTGCCGAAGCTATACGATTAACTTTGGCCGAGGTTGCAGATGAAGAATAGAAGCGTCGATCGGCACTTGGAGTTTTGCACCACGGACTACCAACGGCAGGTAATCAAGCTGCATATCAGCGGCTTGAGCCAATCCGCAATTGCCAAGCAACTAAGCAGGCATCCAAAGCGCGTCCATGCCTTAATCAGCACCGTCCACACAAAGGCAGCCCTTGCAGGGGTCGCTCCATCGTTCAATCTAGATCGAGAGACTGCGCCGGGCTTTGCTACTAAGCGAGTCTCCACCGCCTATAACACTGAAAACGAGATTGTATTGCAGTGGCACATTCAGGAGCCCATCAAGCAGCGATTAGAGCTTCTTCTGGAGCAGTTTGCGGAAGGGTTGAAGGATGAGCTGTCCGGGCTCCACATACCGCTAGAGCCCCCTAAAGCGATTGATAAAAACCTGATGTCTATATACCTAATTGGTGACCACCACATAGGTTTAAGCGCGTGGTCCGAAGAAACCGGATCAGAAGACTGGGACGTTAGTAAGTCAGAAAAAATCTTGGATGATGCGGTTGATCGATTAGTTTCGGTTTCACCAGCAAGTGAAGTCGGATGCCTAGTTAACTTAGGAGATTTTTTTCACATACAAGACGCCAGCTCAAGCACGCCCAATTCTAAGAACCTGCTTGACTCTGATGGAAGCTGGGGCCGAATCATTCGGGCCGGGTCTCACCTCATAAAGCGGGTGATCCTTCGTATGCTTGAAAAGCACAAAAAAGTCATGGTTGTGAATGCCAGAGGTAATCATGATCCCGATGCTGCGTTGTTCCTAAACACGGCGATACAAATGTATTTTGAAAACGATAAGCGAGTTGAAGTGCTGGATAACTTCAACAAGTTTGTGTGGTTTCGGTTTGGCAAAAATTTAGTCGTTACTCACCACGGCGACAAGATAAACGCCAACAGACTGTACGAGGCAATTACCCGCAACCTTAGAAAAGAATGGGGCGAGGCGGATCACGTTTATTGTTATCTGGGTCACATTCATCACCGGGACGCCAAAGAGGTAGGCGGCATGACGATTGAGCATTTTGGCGTGCTACCCCCGCCAGATTCTTGGCACAACGCTAGTGGGTACGGCGCAGAAAGGACGATGACCTGCATTGTTCTGCATAAAGAATTTGGAGAAGAGGCACGATTAAAGGTTAACGCGGAGAGACTTAAATGAGCGCATTCGATAAGCAAGTAAACGGCAATTGGTACAAGTTAATGATGATCCAGCCACTAGAGTATGCGCTGGCTAACGATATGGGGATCTGCGAGCACGCGGTCGTGAAGTACATCTCTCGCTGGAAGATGAAAGGCGGCGTGGACGACTTGAGGAAAGCAATTCACTACTGCGAGATTTTAATTGAGCAAGAGCTAGACCGGCCCTTGCTCACGAACCGGCACAAAGGAGACAGGGATGAGCGCAAGACTGATGGAGTATCTGGTGACTGATGAGCTGCGTAAGAAAGCAGATGAGTTGCTCGAACAATGGGCCCGAGAGTATGCGATTGACCAGACCGGAAATTTTGCAGCGGTTAACATCATGGATGGAAATTTTGCGCTGTCGGTTGCTGGAAAGCCAAACCCGCTTAAGCAGAAGATGAGTGCCAAGGAAACGCGGCCACAACCTCACGCAAGAATTCCAGAGTATCGAGCCAGCCAAATGGATCAAGTGATGACCCTGATTAAGAAAGTAAATCCTGATTACTTCTATGCACTCAAAGAGTATTACTTGCGAGGGACGGTGAAGGCCGTGGCCAAGGCGCTGCACTGGTCAGAGACCAAAGCAAAGCAAGCCAAGGCGGCAGGCTTTGACATGGTTGTGCTTATTCTGGAGGAGCGTGGGCTGTAGATCTCAATTGAATCAAGAAGGCTTTTACGGCTAAGTGCTCGCTATCTGTTAGCCAAAGCTCAAAGGGCCGAAGCCCTGCTTGTCGTTTGCGTTCACGCTCTGATCGTTTTCGTTCTGCGTCTGTTTTCATGCTATCACCCCTTCCAGCTTCAAATGCTTATCGACAAGAACGCCATCCAATGCTGAAAGCTCGCTAGGCGTTAAAACCCCAGCGTTGTACATTTTTTCCAGCCACACTTCTACCTTGTCCAATTGCTCAACAGTTTTGGCGGTCTTAATCTTGCTCAATGAGTATTGGTAATAATTCATGCTTGCTCCCTGGCGGCTTACGCCGCCTTCCTTGTTGCTGTTAATGTTGCTTCTTTGTACCAACCTGTGACCCGTGGCTTCCAGCCTTCAGTTTTTAGCTCCTCGGCTCGCTTATAAGCATCTTGTATTCTGTTGAAAGTTTCGTAAATTCTCTCAACCTTTTCTTCTTTAGGTGCAAGGTAAAGATCTTGGCCATGACGCTGATTCAACAACTTTTGCAGAGCGGCAATGTGATCGGTCATTGCCTGATACTGAAGGTTGTTTTTGCGAGCAGCGCTAAGGTCTTTGCTGTAATTTTCGATCAAAGGTTTAAGGTTAATAAGGTTCATACCAGCCAATTGGCTCTTAATCGAATCAATGATTTGAATCGTTAGCTCGTGGCTTTTCTCAATCGGAAGCTCATGCGATCCCGGACACTCGCCCTGAAACATTCCCCAATCGACGGTGTAGCCATGCTTGGCAATCGTGCCCGTCTTGTTGTTAACCGCTTGCACTGAACCGCATACTTGGCAGGTGCCTTTGTGTGTATGTTTTGCCATCCTCGTTTCTCCTTGTTGGTTAAGCGCCGCCGAACCCCGACGACAAAAGAATTATCTCATGTGACTAGTCACAATGCAAGTATTAATTTAGCTATGCAATTGCATACCTTGTCTCTGCAATTGCAGCACCGCAGTTGCGGCGGGATTCACCGCAGTTGCGGTGCGACTTACTACGCAATGAGGTAGGGGGGTTAATCTGTGTGTGTTAATTATTGACACGTTATTAATGGGCAATTTTTAGTCGCAAAAGAATCTTGTGCGGTCGCCCTGAGTAGGGTATAAGTATCCATAATTGCAACACCTGACCCCATCGGACCGCCTCTTGGCGGTTTTTTTATGCCTTGGAAAAACTTTACTAAAGATGAATTCGCTTGCCGCTGCGGTTGTGAGAGCAACCAGATCCGTGACGAGATCATTGACGCTGTGCAAAAAATACGCACAGAGGTTGGCTATTCTCTCGTTGTTAGCTCTGGCTTTCGGTGCAGTGAACACCCAGTTGAGAAAAACAAGACCAAGCCGGGTACGGGCACGCATTGCAGAGGCATTGCGGCTGATCTTGCGGTATCTCACCGGCAGGCAAAGGAAGTTCTGGCCGTTGCTTTGGCATTGGATCTCGGCGGGGTGGGTGTTCACCAGAAAGGGGATGGCCGGTTTATACACATTGATGTTGACCCCGAAAGGCAATCGCTTCTCTGGACGTACTAATCGCCGCAGCTTCGGGAATCGGATCTACGGCGAGAAAGATATTAACGATTAAAAAAGAGCTGCAATCCCTCCCAACTCCTCGGCGGCTCTTTCCCTCTGTAACGAGGGTTTTATTAACCAACTGAGAAACATTGAATGAGACGAGTTTTAGTGAACCCTAGACGCCGGGACTACACCCCGATGACGTTTACGCAGGCAATTGATTCTGATATCCCGTATGCGGTTGATTTCAGCGTTTCGGCAAGCGACCGGGGTACAAGTGTTTCATCGGTTTCAGCAGAATCCAAAGGGCCACGGTCCATAAGCATCACAACCCCTACTGTCAGCGACGGCGTTGGCACTTTTTACGTTAGCGCCACATCCAGCGGTCAAGGGCTGGTAAAGGTCACCGCAAACTACGCAGACGGCAAGCAAGAAACCCAATACATGACGGTCGTTATGAACGATCCCGAGTACAGAACAACAAACTGAGGAGAGTGAGATGGGAGAGCAAATCAACATAGATGAAATCAACGGCAGGCTGAACTTCTTGGCGGAGCAGCGTAATGCTGCCCAAAACGAGAACGTCATCCTTGCTGGTCGCTTGGCGGCTGCAATGGCAAAAGTGGCTGAGTTAAGCCCTGAACCAGAGTTTGAAGAAGTAGAAGAAGATGGGAACGACAGCAGCGAATAAGAACAGAGCGGTTCGGAAAGAGGCGCTTAGAGAGCAGTTGAGCCATCAAGGCCATGTTCAGCATGTCGTTGATTTACTTGACGAAGTCAAAGATCTGAGTAAGGCGCTTGATCAGCATGAGTTGGCTCGCTACAAGGTTGTGCTTGATACCAAGCTGAAGCTCATCTCGAAGTACCTTCCAGACCTGAAGTCCGTAGAACATACAGGCGATGAAGATGCCCCAATTGCAATCGCAGCCTACGAAATTAACTGGGAATAGAGTCAGCCTTCCGAAAGCTTTCAAAGAGCTGGTTGAGCCTCACAGATACAAGGTTTACTGGGGCGGTCGCGGTTCAGGTAAGAGCTGGGCCTTTGCTACAGCGTTATTGCTGCTAGGTGCTGGTACTAAGCCTAAGCGCATACTTTGCGCCAGAGAGATCCAGAGAAGCATTAGAGACTCTGTTCACAACCTGTTGGCTGATCGTATCAAGGCATTGGGCCTGAGCCACTTCTACCAGATCCAACAGCATGAGATTAAAGGGCTGAACGGCACGCAGATCATTTTCTCTGGGCTGTACGCAAACCCTGAGAGCTTGAAGTCGCTTGAGAGCATAGACATCTGTTGGATCGAGGAAGCATCGACGGTCAGTGAGAACTCATGGCGGCTGCTGATTCCAACGATCAGAAAAGAGGGGTCTGAGATATGGGCAAGCTTCAACCCGGCATTAAAGAGCGATCCTGTGTACCAGAGGTTTGTCTTGAACAAGCCTAGTGATGACGCTTTGGTTAAGAAGGTTAGCTGGCGTGATAACCCGTGGGTCACTCAGCCACTCAAAGACGAGATGGAGCGGCTCAAAGAGTACGACTTTGAAGAGTATCTGCACGTTTATGAGGGCGAGCTAAAGCAGTTTGCTGACGGCGCCATCTACGCCAAGCAGCTCAAGAAGGCCAGAGACGACAACCGCATTACTTGGTTGCCGGTAGAGTCAGCGCCTGTTCACACTTTCTGGGATCTGGGCAGAAACGACACAACGGCTATTTGGTTCATGCAGCAGATCGGCATGTCTTATCGCTTCATTGATTACTACGAGCACCGGCTGGTTGACCTAGATCACTACGCCAATGTGCTGAGAGACAAAGATTACCTGTACGGCACGCACTACTTGCCGCATGACGCAGAACACCGCGTTCTGGGCTCTGGTAACCGCTCAAGGCGAGAGATCCTTGAAGGGCTGGGCGTTTCACCATGCAAGACAGTGCCGCGCATAGACAGCGTTGAGAACGGCATAGCAATGGTGCGTGACCGCTTTCCTAAGTGCTTTTTCAACGGTGAGACATGCGAGAGCGGCTTGAACTCTCTTGCCAACTATCAATACGTCTGGGACGAGCGATACGACACGTTCAGGCAAAACCCACTCCACAACTGGGCCAGTAACGGCGCTGATGCGTTTCGCATGTTCGCGCAAGGTTACGAGGAAGAGGTTGAGGAAATAGACTTGGATTTCAGTTCAGAATGGTAAACAGATCATCAAAGAAAAAGCAGGCTATTGTAGACGAGGCGCTTGATCGCTTTGAAACAGCAAGCGATAGTTGGTCATACTGCTATGACGCTGCGCTTGAGGATATACGCTTCGTGGACAGCGAAGACGGCCAGTGGGATGACTCAACACGCCAAAGCCGTGTAAACCGCCCATGCTTAACCTTCGACAAGCTTTCGTCTGCCGTTGATCAGGTTGTTGGCCAGCAGTTGCAGATGCTGCCGGGTGTTAAGATTCGCGGCGCTGAAGAGGGCGACCAAGACGTTGCCGAGATCTATGAGGGCCTCATCAGGCAGATCGAGCAGCGATCAGGAAGGGCCTACAAGACAGCATTCAAGTTCAGCGTGAAAGGCGGCTGGGGCGTCTGGATGATTGACCACGACTATGTGGACGATACTTCGATGAATCAGGATATCATCTTGCGAGAGATCAAGAACCCGTTCTCGGTCCTGTTTGATCCCATCATTCAAATCCAAGAGCTGAAAGAGTGCCGCTATGCCTTTATGTTTGAGGACATGGACAAGGAAGAGTTTGACCGCTTATACCCCAAGGCAAAGACCGGGGTTGGTGAGCAATTTTATAGCACCGGCAACCAGCGCGCTTGGATCAATGAAGACACTGTTCGGGTTGCTGATTACTTCCGCATCGTCTTTGAAGACCGTCGGCTTGTTCAACTATCAACGGGTGAGGTGGTCGATTATGAAGATATAGAGCCCATCATTGACGAGCTGAACTTTAAGGGCGTGACAATCACTAACGAGCGTTTGGTCGAGGGCCGCAAGCTGGAACGGTTCAAGATGACCGGGCTGGAGATCCTTGAAGAGTACGAGTGTGTTGGCCGTTACATTCCGCTGGTCCCGCTTCTGGGCAAGACCTCAAACATCAATGGCAAGTTTCTGACTCGCGGCTTGGTTCGCAAAGCTAAAGACGCGCAGCGCATGTACAACTACTCTCGGTCCACAGCAATCGAGGTGACAGCGTTGCAACCCAAGCAGCCGCTCATGGCAACGCCTGCAATGATCAAGGGGCATGAAGAGCGCTACCGCAACCTGATGACCTCTAATGATCCGGTCTTGTTGTTTAACTTTGACAACGGTCAGAAGCCATTCAGAGAGGCACCGGCATCTCCTTCGACTGCCCTGCTTACAGATGTGCAGATCAGCTCAGACGACATCAAGAGCACCACTGGCATCTTCAATGCCAGTCTTGGCCAGCAAGGCAACGAGACATCAGGGCGTGCTATTCGAGAGCGTCAGTTGCAGGGCAACATCGCCACCTATGAGTTCGTTGATGAGCTGGTTGAGTCTATCAAGTACACGGGTGAAATCTTTGTGGACATGATTCCGAAGATCTATGACGCAGAGCGGCAGGTTCGCATACTGGGTGAAGACGACCGGGAAGAGGTCTTGATGATCAACAAGCCCCAGCTTGATCTGCAAACCGGCGAGACGATCATTATTAACGACCTGAACCGGGGCCACTACGATGTGAAGGTTACATCTGGCCCAAGCTTCTCAACACGCAGAAGCGAAACAGCAGAGCAGCTCGGCACGTTGTTTGGCCAAAACCCCGCAATGGCGCAGCTTGGCGCAGACATATACTTCAAGTCTCTTGACCTTGTGGGCGCCGATGAGCTGATTGAGCGCGTTAGAAAGGCTGGTATTAAGGCCGGGGTGATAGAGCCCAACGACGAAGAGAAGAAAGAAATAACCGCAGGCGATCAACAGCAGCAGCAGATGAAGGCCCAAGCCATGCAAATGGAAATGGCCATGAAGCAGGCTGAGATTGCCAACGAGCAGGCTATGGCTAAGGAGCGAGACTCTAAGGCTGTCCTGAACACCATCAAGGCGCAGGTTGAGCAGTTAGAGTTGGCACAGGCCCAGCAAGACCTAGAGGCGCAGCGCATTGCAGCTATGAGGCTGCGTCAGACAGTAGGGATGCCCATCCAATGAGCCCAGCTAAAGGTAAAGCCAAGGTTAAAACAACCGCGTCAGGTAAGAAGGTTAGCTACGGACAGAAGGGCGCAAAGGTAAAGCCCGGCACTAAGAAAGGCGATGCGTACTGCGCTAGGAGCGCCGGTCAAATGCGATCGCACCCAAGTGCCGCAAGAAACCCCAACAGCCCTCTGAGATTGTCCAGAAAGCGCTGGGATTGCTCTGGAACTAAATCGAGGAAGACATAGTGAGCTTGTACAAAAATATTCACGCAAAGCGAAAGCGTATTAATTCAGGCAGCGGCGAAGCTATGCGAAAGCCCGGTGCTAAGGGCGCACCCACCGCTAAATCCTTTAAGAAAGCAGCCAAGACTGCCAAGAAGAGGAAGTAATCATGCCAAGAGTAGGAAGCAAGCACTTCAGCTACAAGCCAGCCGGTATCGCCGCAGCCAAGAAGGCAGCGAAAAAGAGAAACGTCAAAGTTAAGTACGGGAAAAAGAAATGAACAACGCAATCGCACAAATGTTGGCAGGGCGAGCACCGGCACAACGACCGCAACAGAACGCCATTGGCAATGCAGTGCCACAGCAGATGAAGGCCGCAATGCCTAGACCACAAATGCCTAGACCACAAATGCCGGGACCGCAAATGCCTAAGCCGCAGATGCCCGGAATGCCTCAAGGTATGCAGAATCAAATTCAGCCGCCAGCGCAGCCCGGTAAGCAGCAAGCAGTAAGAGGCAGAGACGGCAGGATGTACAGCATCGTTGTTGATCCCACCACGGGACTGCAAACCTTTAGCCCGTATCAGGGCGGTATGTAATACATGCCAGCATCGCCAAGACTCCAAGCTCTGCTGAGGGCAAAAGAAAAGAACGAGATTGGCAACTTCCTGTCTGCTGTTTTGGGTGGTCAAGAAGAGGTTGGTGGTATTAGTGCTGACCGTTACATGGAGATCATGGACCGCAGCCCATACGGCACAGGCATTCCTATGTCTGTTGGTTACGATGAAGACTCAACTATGTCGCCATTAGACATGGCCGCAATAGTATCTAGCGCAATACCTGTTGTTGGTGATGTCACTGGGTTGGCAGCAGACGCTGATATGTACGCCCGCGATCCTGAGTCTAGGAACATGATCAACTACCTGTTAAGTGCTGCTGGTGCTATCCCTTTGATACCGGCAGCATCGCAAGTAAGAAAGACCATCAAGGCCTACCACGGATCGCCGCACGATTTTGATGAGTTTAGCACTGAGGCAATTGGTACAGGCGAAGGCGCACAAATGTATGGACACGGCCTTTACTTTGCTGAAAGCGAAAAGGTTGCAAAAGAGTACAGAGATCAATTAACACAGCGGGACATCGACTACGAGGAATGGTTGATGGGCAAATACAAAGAAGCAGAAAGAAACCAAGATTACTCGCGCATGGATATGTACGAGCGCGCCATGATGCACGACACTCCGGCAGACTTTAGAGATACGGCGTCTGACCTTGACTACGATGAAGATTATCGAGGATTGGCTGAAGAGATAGCAGAAGAAATTGAAGAGTACGGACCAAACTTAGGGCGTATGTATGAGGTCGAGTTAAGCGTTACTGATCGAGAGCTTTTAGATTGGGATAATCCCGTATCGAGCCAGTCAGAAGAGGTTAGAACCGCAATAAAAAAAGCAAAAGATAAATTTAAATATAAATTGACGGATGCAGACAAAAAAGTTTTTGATGAATTGATGGCTGACTACTCTCCAGAAGATTTGAAAAAAATAGATCTTGAGGGGAAAGAAATCGCGAAAACCAAGACGGGTCGTGATGAACTGTACGATCTAACTAATTCGATTGAGGCTAACTTCAACCAGAAAGTTAAAGAAATAAACAACACGATGAGTCAAATAGCAAAAGAAATCGACGACATCTCTGTAGGTCACCGTAATTTCTTACCGGCAAATGAGCAAAAAGGATTTGATCTTTTGCAAAGGTATGACGATTTAATGACTGAAAAAATGTCAATGAATAGAAACTTCCCATCAATAGCCGCAAAAACATTAAATGAAGAAGGCGTGAAAGGCGTTAAGTATGCTGATGCTTTCACAAGGCACAAGCCAAATGGAAAAACATTTAATTACGTTATTTTCGACGATCGTATTGTTGATATCGCAAAGAAATATGGCGTCGCAGTTCCAATTGCTGCCGTCATGTTGTCAGAGATAACGGGCGACGATCCCAAGTCTTTATACGACGAGACTTAAGTTTTTCGGTCTAACACTGCCGACTCAGTGTTACTAGGGCAAACCCACCGCCCTGTATAAAGCCGCCTCCGGGCGGTTTTTTTATGGTGGGGCACAATTCGTGGAGACGAACTCATGACTGATGCAGCGATAGCTGAGGACACTTCGGTGTCTGCGGAAAATGAATCTGCCGTAGAAGAGATTCAAGAGCCTTCGGGCGAAACCTCTGATGCCGTTGAGGCAAAGGAGCCATCCGACGCTGATCCCGTCGAATCTGAAGAAGATGTGCAAAAAAGGCGCAACTCCTTTCAAGAGCGGATCAACCAAAAAACTCGGCAAGTACGAGAAGCGGAACACAGAGCACAGGAAGCGGAGCAACGCGCCAATCTGCTAGAGCAGCGGATGAATCAAAATCTTCCACAACTGGACAGCTTTCCAGATTTGGCAGATTACGATTACGACCAAAATGCTTATCAGCACGCGGTGGTGCAATACAACGCAGCCTTGAACCAGCGAACGGTTCAGCAGGCAATGACCCAGCAGGAAAAGCTTCAAGTCGAACACCTTCGACAACAGGCTAACCAAGCAACGGTTGATGCCTTTAAGACACGCTCGCAGGCTTTTGCGGCTGACCAGCCAGATTTTATGGCAAAGGTTAGTGCACCAAGCTTTGTTCAAGGCGAGGCTATGCAACAGGCAATTATCTTGTCTGAGAATGGCCCAGCCTTGGCTTACCATCTTGCGTCAAACCCACAAAAGGCCAATGCAATTAATTCAATGGCTCCGGGTATGGCGATGATGGAACTTGGGCGCCTAGCTCAAGCTTTGTCTCCTTCGAGGACTGTCACAACATCAAGCGCCCCCTCACCAGCAAAGCCGGTCAGGTCGAATGGAAAGGTTGAGAAAGACCCGGACAAGATGACCCCAGCCGAGTACGCAAGGTACAGGGGCTACAGAAAATAAAATAGAGGCTTATCATGGCTAATGCTTTACTGACGCCCAGCGTCATCACTAAAGAAGCCCTCGCTATTCTTCATCAGAAATTGAATTTCGTGGGTAACATCAACACACAGTACGACGACCAGTATGCAAAATCTGGCGCAAAGATTGGTAACGATCTCAAGATCCGCTTGCCAAACGAGTTCACTGTTCGCAGTGGCGCGACTCTTTCATCTCAGGATGTTGCAGAATCATCAACTACCTTAACGGTAGACACTCAGAAAGGTGTGGACTTCACGTTCTCATCTGAAGAGTTGACGATGCACATCGACGAGTTCAAAGATCGTTACCTTGAGCCTGCAATGTCTGTACTTGCTGCCAACATCGAATCCGATGCCCTGAGCATGTACAAGGACGTTTACAACTTCTATAGCGGCGTTGGTGCTGCTAACAGCTTTGGGAACATCACCCAAGCACAGAAGTTGCTGACGGACAGCCTTGCGCCTTACGGTGATCGCTCGTACCTGCACAACCCGCAGTCTGTTGTAGACATGCTGGCCGATACCAAGGGTTTATTCCAAGACTCTTCAAGTATTAGCAAGCAGTACAAGGATGGGCAGTTGGGCAAGATCGCTGGCTTTGAGCACTATGAGAACACTCTCATGCCTGTTCATACCACTGGTACTGCCGCAGCAACCACTGGCTACTTGGTCAACGGCGCGTCACAGTCTGGCTCTAGCCTGACGGTAGATGGCGGCACAACAACGTTCCTCAAGGGTGACGTTATCACCATCGCTGGCGTTAACCGGGTACATCCTGAGACTAAGGCCAACACTGGCGTACTTCAGCAGTTTGTTGTTACAGCAGACTCTGGCACCTCAGCAACCACACTGGCTATCTCGCCTGCAATCACCGCAACTGGCGGTCGTCAAAATGTTAGCGCAGTGCCTGCTGACAATGCTGCGATCTCTAAAGTTGGCGGTGGTGCCAGCGCAGACTGGCAGGAAACTTTGGCCTTTAGCAAGAACGCATTTGCCTTTGCAACTGCTGACCTTATCTTGCCAAACGGTGTTGACTTTGCTGCGCGTGAAGTATCGGACGGTATCTCTATGAGAATCATCCGCGACTACGCAATCAGCTCTGACACCATGCCTTGCAGAATTGACGTTCTGTACGGCTATAAGGCAATCAGACCGCAGCTTGCTGCACGAGTCGGTATCAACTAGAACCGCTCATGATCGGGGGCTTCGGCCCCCTTTCTTTTTTTATGGAGACGACATGGCGACACCTCAAAACATTATAGACAGGGCAACCTCCCTGATCCGTGTTCGCACCTCTGGGGTGACCTTCTCCACAGACGACGCGAATAAAAACGCCGATGTGTTCGTTGCGTTGCAAAATATGATTTCAGAGTGGGGCGAGGACGGTCTTTGTAACATCCCCGCACCTACCTCATTAAGCGAGACGCTGGATGTTCCACATGGAACCATTCGGGCGCTTGGTTACAACTTAGCGGTTGAGATCTCAGGAGATTTTGGGATAGACCCGTCTCCGGTTGTTTTCAACATCGCGCAAGAAACTAAGAACAGGCTAGAGGGTGAGATAAGCATCGACATATCGGTGGATATGAGCGACTTGGCTTTTACGTTCAAGCAAAACAATTACGATGTGAATACTGATCTATGAGAGCCGATGTTCAATTAGAGTCCAGCTATGACAGCACCCGTCTGGACGCTAACCGGCAGCAAGTGCTTAACATCTACCCGCACACGCTGCGGGGCTACCGGCAAGTGCCCGGCTATGTCACCTTTGCAGACTTTTTAAGCACAGGAGAGCCCCTTATAGACGTG
>Ga0206129_10003280_pt1 | contig 18924 bp, 20 predicted proteins | sample Helgoland_Spring_8_FD_148616 | JGI IMG/M metagenome (GOLD analysis project Ga0206129, IMG submission 148616) | Pelagic subsurface seawater microbial communities from Kabeltonne, Helgoland, North Sea - Helgoland_Spring_Bloom_20160502_2 | ecosystem: Environmental > Aquatic > Marine > Epipelagic ...
GGTTACGTTTTAACCTGCCAGTGCTACGCATTGTCAGACACGTTAAGCGTCAATTACGACCAACATTAAGGACACAACATGCTGAACGTTCATTCCTTTGCCGCTGGTCAATGGATCGCCCCGTCCGCAGATGCGCGACCGATTGAAAGTGCCCTAACGGGAAAGGTGATCGGACAAGCCGGAAACGGTGCCTTAGATGTTCAGGGCATGCTTGCATACGGCCGCGAAATCGGCAGTCCAGCATTGCGAGCAATGACATTTCATGACCGTGCTAAAATGCTCAAAGCGCTTGCCTTGCATCTACGCGAACATCGTGAAGAGCTGTATCAGTTGTCGTTCAACACCGGAGGAACACAAGCCGACCACCTAATTGATGTGGATGGCGGCATTGGCACTGTGTTGGTCTATGCCTCTAAAGGGCGGCGCGACCTGCCCGACGCACAGATCTATCTGGATGGACCACCAGAACAGTTGAGCCGAAATGGCACCTTTATGGGGCGCCACATATGCACCCCACTTCAAGGCGTTGCGGTACATATAAACGCATTCAACTTTCCTGTATGGGGCATGTTGGAAAAACTGGCCCCTACCCTCCTTGCAGGAATGCCTGCGATTATCAAACCAGCCACTGCAACCTGCTATGTGACTGAGGCTTGCGTGCGGATTATGTTAGACAGTGGATTGCTGCCTAAGGGCGCGCTGCAGTTAGTGTCTGGTGGTATTGGAGACATGTTAGATCACCTTGATTTGCAAGATGTCGTCACCTTTACAGGATCGGCTAACACCGCATTAAAACTGCGTGGCAACGAAAATATCTTGCGTAATTCAATCCGCTTTACAGCTGAACAAGACAGTCTAAACGCGTCTGTTTTGGGTCCAGATGCGCAAGTCGGAACACCCGAATTTGATTTATTCGTAAAAGAAGTGCAGCGCGAGATGACCACCAAAGCTGGTCAAAAATGCACTGCAATTCGGCGCGTTTTGATGCCACAGGGCACCAGTGATGCGTTCGTCGAAGCACTTGGTAAGCGTCTAGCCAACATTACCCTTGGCGATCCCCGTGACCAAGGAACAAAAATGGGTGCACTGGTTTCTAAAGCGCAGAAAAATGATGTTTTGGAAAAGATCGCGCAAATCGGTTCTGAAGCTAAGCGCGTAATTGGTGATCCCGAAAACCACCCAATGTCCAAAAGCAAGGGGGCATATTTACCGCCTGTAGTCTTCCATTGCGACGACCCTGATTCCGCACAGCATGTACACGATACTGAGGCCTTTGGGCCTGTTTCTACTATCATGGAATATCGTGATTTGGGTCACGCTACCGAATTGTTAAACAAAGGCAAGGGATCGCTTGTTGCTTCCGTCATCACGCATGATGGCGATGTGGCCCGCGAAATCACAATGGCATCAGGCGCGTTTCATGGCCGCTTGTATTTTAACAACCGCGATTCAATGGCCGAGGCAACGGGCCACGGCGCACCCCTTCCCCACTTGGTTCACGGCGGTCCAGGTCGCGCTGGTGGTGGCGAAGAGTTAGGTGGGACACGCGCAGTGATGCATTATATGCAACGCACCGCAGTCCAAGGCAGCCCTGACATTTTGACCGCAGTAGGTAGTCAGTGGGTACCACAATCAACAATAGAAACAGACAAGCCTCATCCCTTCACACGCACATTCCACGATGTCGAATTGGGCGATACCCTTCTCAGCGGATCACGTGAGATTACGCTGGAAGATATCGAAACTTTCGCGCACTTCACAGGTGACACGTTTTACGCGCACATGGATGAAGAGGCTGCCAAAGCTAACCCTTTCTTCCCAGGTCGTGTTGCGCACGGTTACCTTTTGATCAGCTTTGCCGCTGGATTGTTCGTCCAACCTGATCCAGGTCCTGTTTTGGCGAACACGGGCCTTGATAACTTACGCTTTATGAAACCAGTTCAGGCGGGCGATAGAATCAAGGTCCAACTTACTGTTAAGGCCAAAACACCCCGCAATGATGAATATGGTGAGGTGCGATGGCATGTGACCTTAACCAATCAAGATGATGAGGCTGTGGCTGAATACGAGCTACTGACAATGAATGCTTACTAAACCACTTTCAGACGCCGTTGAGGCGTTGACTACGTTAAACAATCAGCGCGTTTGGTCGTTGTTAGTCACTGTTTTCGGGGACCTTGCCCAGAACGATGGGGACGTGATCGAGGGGCCTGTGTTGTCTGTACTGATGTCAGATATGGGTATTAAGGCCGAAGCCACCCGCGTCGCCTTGCACCGCTTGCGCAACGACGATTGGATAATGTCAGTCAAAAGCGGACGCAACAGTTTGCACAGCCTAACAGCGAGCGGGCGACAAGAAAGTTCTGCGGCCAGCCCCCGAATTTATGGCCACCCAAATGACGCTCCAAAACACTGGCACCTGCTGATATTGGGCAGCACATCAGCGCATTCGCGAAAAGCCATGGCGCAGCTAGGATTTGCCCCGTTGATGCCACGCGTGTACCTAGGACCAAGGGATGCAACGCCTCCCGACGATGCGTTGGTTCTTTCGCCAACATCATTACCACCCTGGCTAGCCGAACAATTTGAACCAAAGGACTTAGCACAAGATTACGCTGAGCTGCACCAAGCGCTACAGCGCGTTCAGAATGCCGTAGATCAGGCAACATTAATAACACCACGTGACACAGCGGTCTTGCGATGCTTGATCGTCCACAACTGGCGTAGACTGGTTTTGAAGCATCCAGAGCTGCCCAGAGACTTATATTCGCCTGGCTGGCATGGTCATGATTGTAGAAGCCTGGTAAGTTCCTTGTTAAGCAAACTCCCAAAACCAGACCTTGGCCAAATATCGCTAGAATAAAAGCCACGCTTTTACAGCGGGTCAACCCACGCTATAGCAGTGATATGACAAACTATCTTCATATCTCAGACCTGCCCGATGATTTGGATCTTGGTCCTGAAGTCGCCATTGATTGCGAAACTATGGGACTGAATCCGCACCGCGACCGCTTATGTGTTGTTCAACTGTCTGCTGGTGACGGAGATGCTCATATGGTGCAGATCATGAAAGGGCAATCAGAGGCCCCTAACTTGTGCGCTATTCTGGCAAATCCAAAAGTCTTAAAATTGTTTCACTATGGACGATTTGACATCGCCGCGATGCAGAATGCTTTTGGTACTGTAACCGCACCTGTCTATTGCACGAAGATTGCCAGCCGTTTGGTACGCACTTACACCGACCGCCATGGATTGAAAAATTTACTGCACGATCTTTTGGAAGTGAACCTTTCTAAACATCAGCAATCAAGCGATTGGGGTGCTCCAAATCTTAGTGATGCGCAATTGGAATATGCCGCCTCCGACGTACTGTACCTTCACCGCCTACGTGAAGCGTTGAACAAACGTTTAGTCCGCGAAGGACGAATGGAAATTGCCCAATCCTGCTTTGATTTTCTTCCAGCTCGTGCCAAGCTAGACCTACTAGGGTGGCCCGAAACCGACATTTTTGCGCATACATGAACAAAGTGCATTCGACATTGGTAGGCCTCTGAATGGATCGTTATTCACGCATGATCGTTTGGTTAAAGGTGTTGCTGCCGTTGATGGCACTGGCTTTGTTGTCCACACTGTTCTTGCTCTCTCGAAATGTTGATCCTCTGGCCTCAATCCCATTTGCCCAAGCCGAAATCGACGAAAGACTAAAAGACCAACAAATCACCGGCCCAATCTTTTATGGTTCGTCTGATCGCGGCGATGAAATTGCACTATTCGCGGAAAAGATGGCTATGGGACAAGGGAATGGCATAACCGTAGCCAACGCAGTTTCCGGTCAGATTGACTGGGCCTCTGGGGGGCGCTTGCTGTTCGTGTCAGATACTGGTGAAATTGATATGTCAAAAGACACTGTCATTTTGTCCGAAAACGTTTCGATCAAAACATCCAGCGGGTACGAAATCAACTCGGAACGCTTGATTTCAGGGATGACATCACTGAGTGTAACATCACCTGACGAAGTATTTGCCGTGGGGCCCCTTGGGGAATTTACAGCCGGTGCCATGTGGGTAAATACGCCCGAAGAGAACGGCCCCGTTCAAATGGTTTTCACAAACGGTGTGAAGCTGTTATACGACCCTAAAATCAAATGAGATGATAAACCGTGAATATATTTCAACCTTTGACGCTTTGTATCGCACTGCTTGGTGCGACACCGCTCCATGCCCAAGGCACCAGTGTGGCCTTTGGAACGATCACTCAGGACACAACCGCACCAGTTGAAGTGACTTCTGACGAATTGTCCGTAGATCAGGAAACTGGAAGAGCTGTTTTCGTCGGTAACGTCATAGTTGGGCAGGGAGAACTTCGACTTGCAGCCCAAGAAGTAACAGTTATTTATCGAGAAGAAAGTGCTGGCATTGAAAGAATGATCGCAACGGGTGATGTTACATTGGTTTCTGGTCTCGATGCTGCAGAGGCAAAGCGCGCCGACTACACGATCGATTCGGGCGAAATTATCATGACAGGTGACGTCCTGCTTACCCAAGGCCTCAGCGCAATCGCGTCTGACAAAATGGTGATCTATCTTAAAGATGGAACTGCAAACATGACTGGCCGGGTGAAAACCATCCTGCAAACTGGCAATAATTAATGACGCAGCCAACTCTTGAAGTGACCACGGGCCAAGTGGGTTTGAAAATCACAAACCTACGAAAGTCGTATCGTAAAAAGGTCGTCATCCGCGATTTTTCGATGGAGCTAAATCGTGGGGAAGTGGTTGCATTGCTGGGCCCTAACGGATCAGGAAAGACCACAACATTTTACTCTGTAGCTGGACTGGTAACACCCGAAGGCGGAACAGTGATTGTCGACGGCCACGACGTTACAACACTGCCAATGTATCGCCGTGCGCAACTGGGCATTGGCTATCTACCCCAAGAAATGAGTATTTTTCGTGGTCTCAATGTTGAAGACAACATAAGCGCAATCTTGGATATTTCAGTGCCAAGCCGCCAAAAACGTCGCGAGCGGCTTGAAGAACTTTTGAGTGAGTTTTCGATTGAACACCTGCGACGCGCGCCTGCGCTGGCCCTTTCCGGTGGTGAACGACGCCGCGTCGAAATTGCGCGATGTTTGGCGACCGACCCAAAATATCTACTGCTTGATGAACCCTTCGCAGGTGTTGATCCCATCTCTGTTGGAGACATACGTAACCTTGTTTCCGACCTTAAGAACCGCGGTATAGGTGTTCTGATTACGGATCATAACGTACGGGAAACATTGGAAATTGTAGATCGTGCATATATTTTGCACGATGGTAAAGTTCTCATGTCTGGCACGCCAAACGAGGTCGTAGAAAATAAAAATGTACGCAGTGTTTACCTAGGCGATAATTTTCGCATTTCATAGATCTCCGCCAAATACGCCCGACAAGATCCCAAATAATTTACCTATTTCCATTGACAGGCTGCCTTGTTCTCGGGCTGAATGTGAGTATGGCAAAAACGTTTCAATCGTCTGATCACCGACCGGTTCCCGCTTTGGGGACCCAACGACAATCAGGCAACGTATATGCCTTTTCCGCGAAAACGACCACCATCCTCATCCCTTCTTAGGGTTCCTAAGATATTGGTCGTTTCGTCCATTTTGAAGGAGAAATAATGCGGTATCAAATTAGCGGTAAAAAAATCGACATCGGAATGTCCTTGCAAACTCATGTTAGGGCTGAACTGGATGAAGTCGTCCAGAAATACGCAGAACGTCCGACCGATGCATTGGTCGTGTTTTCGAAATCTGCACATGAATTCGCATGTGAGGCGACGGTCCATTTATCTACAGGATTGACCGCGACTGCCAAAGCAAAAGACACCGAGATTTATGCCGCGTTCAATTCATGCTGCGCTAAGATGGAAAAGCAACTAAGGCGATACAAACGGCGGCTGAAAGATCATCACAAAGATAGGACTCAACCGGTTGAACTTTTCGGTGGTTCCTCCTATATCCTCGCATCAGATGATGGTACTGAGCAGTCGGAACCTGAAACACTGCAGCCCATTATTGTGGCAGAGATGGAAGCAAAAATCCCATCCCTTTCCGTTGGTGAGGCGGTCATGCAGATGGAATTGGCCGGAGCACCAGTATTGGTTTTCCGCAACGAAAATAAAGTTGGGGTAAACGTGGTGTATCGTCGTGATGACGGCAACATCGGGTGGATCGACCCTTAAAGATTAATCGGCGAGAAACACGCCTAGAATAAAGTGCGAACAGAATGGATTTTGCGAAACTTCTAAGGCCGGAGGCTGTCAGGGTATTGACTGCAGCCTCCAGCAAGAAACGTCTGTTGCATGAAATCGGCGATCTGGTCAGTGGAGTTTATGAACTCGACGCTGGTATGATCGTAGAATCTTTGCTCGCACGTGAAAGCTTGGGCCCGACTGGTGTCGGAAACGGCGTTGCATTGCCTCACGCAAGAGTCGAGGGGCTTGATTCGGTCGTTGGAGCTTTTGTACTCTTGGATCGGCCAGTCGAATTTGATGCCGTCGATCGCCAACCCGTCGACATTGCCTTTAGCCTGTTTGCCCCACTCAATGCGGGTGTAGAACATCTAAAGGCGCTGGCACTGGTTTCCCGCACTCTTCGCGATGCATCAATACGCGCAAAACTACGCGCCAACCCTGATCCGACAACAATCTATGCAATCTTGGCAGAGACCCAAAGAAGCCAAGCAGCTTAGCTTTCGCCGCCTAACGCATAACCTATCCCCAGCTATCAAAGCCAAACATCATGTAGTCGCGTTGGTACGCGCTTTGTGCAGCGGCTTCGATCTCAGCGTCGTAAATTTCGGACAGATCAAATCGGCTATCTGCATTAGGTTTACCCATATCAACTGGTGTGTTGTGTCCAAGCTGAGCCAACAATTGAGGTAGTTCAACTTCAAGATCGGATTCACGTATCACCCGATCTGGCAATGCAAACTCACCAAAACCCTGTAACGACTGCGCCTGCGTACACCACGTCGCATCAATACGGATGGCCGTCTGCCCCAACAAATTTCCCTTTAAGAAGACTAGAAAGGCCAGAAATGCGGTCCGGTGCGCGGCAAGATCATATCCTGCGTCTGGCATCTCTTCGGGAATCGGCAAACCATAGCGGCGGCGTAATGTTTGACGAAGCCCCGCATACCCACCTTGGCCAGTATTTAGAATGTGATGACAAAATGCAAAATGCGCCCGTGCAACCGGATGGCGCAAAACTGTAAAGCTTCTGTGATCTGTGTGCTTACGCTTCCATTGACGGAGGTCTTTTTGCGAGAACTTCTTCAATAGATCAGATCTCTTACCACCATCGACCTGGGCAAGCCAATCTAGTATCCGGGCCTCAGGACCACCACGCATCGGAAGGTACATCAACCCAGATTGTGGGGCTGCCACATATGTAGGGATGCTTGGGCCTCGCCGTGGTTCGAAATTCGGCGTGCGATTCAAATTGAACCGGTCCAACCCAGATAACGCTTGTTCCATCTCATCAAAATTCCTGACCTTTTCAGAAATTGGGCTGGGGTTTTGTTTTTTTAGGCTTCTATCCAAACTTTCAAGTTCAGCTTTAACACCCAAAAAACGGGCCATACCGTTCATGATTTCAACGCTTTGCAGGTCTTCATACGACACATAAAAAGCAGCTTGACCCGCGGCCTGAAGCGTATTTAGAAGTGTGACCTGAAAGGCCTGTAAGGCTTCTAGATGTCCGGCAAACTCATCATCTTCAAAAGTAGCTTGACCGTCCTTGCGAGATTTCGCGTCTGTAAGCTTCCACTGCCCTGTTTCTTTTGCAATTTTCCAAGACACGTAGCTGTCGACAGGGTTTCTAGTCAAAATGATCTTTGCACATTTTGGATCAGACAAACATTTGTCCAAAACGCGGGAATCATGGTCGTGAAAGTATCGAAATCCACCAATGCCAGAAGCCTGATGTTTGATATTTCGCAATAACGTCTGTGGATCTGCATACCGCGTTTCCTGTGAAATACCAAGGATTTCCGTAGCTTTCGGGTATCCAATGAAATGAGGATTAAATGCCTCACCATGACATTCTATCCCATCAAATGCATTTAGGTTCGTTTCGAGAAAATTGGAGCCCGTCCGCATTTCCGCAAAGACAACAATACATACCCAAAGGACGTTCGAACTAAACCAAATATTGGAACTGAATGTTCCAGGAATTCGGACAAATAGGCCATCTCGACACGGTCTACACCCGTCAAAAGACGCCCCGCACGCCGAATTAGACGCGTGACATCCAGCAACCTTGCTGGTGGTGGCTTATTCGGAATATTGTCCAGTTTGGTGCCATCTCCATGCATCAGATATCATGGTTTCCATATTTGATCGTGATGGATTCCATCCCAATTCATTGACCGCACGCGATGATCCAGACACGAGCTTCGTGCAATCCCCAGCGCGACGCGCACCCTCAAGAATTGGCACTTCACGGTTTGTTACGCTGCGCGAATGATTAACAACCTCGCGAACAGAAAACCCGCTGCCGGTTCCAAGATTGAAAACGCGGCTACCTTTGCCATTCTGCAACCACCGAAGGCCCAAGACATGGGCATCGACCAAATCACAAACATGGACGTAATCACGAATGCATGTTCCATCAGGTGTATCGTAATCGCTACCAAAGATAGTAAGCGCGTCCCGCTTTCCATCGATTGCATCAAGCATCAGTGGAATCAAATGTGTTTCGGGCTGATGGAACTCGCCCACTTCGCCGTCAGGGTCTGCACCCGCAACGTTAAAATAGCGGAAAATCACATGGCGAAGTTCGTTTGATCCCTCAAAGTCGCGCAAGATGTCTTCAATTGCTCGCTTCGATGCACCATATGAATTGATTGGATATTGGGCGCTGTCTTCGTCCAAAACAACATTGTCCTGATCGCCGTAAGTTGCGCATGTGCTAGAAAAAACAAAGTTTTTACAATTTGCAGCAACGGCAGCTTCAATCAACGTCAGCGAACCACTGACGTTATTACGCCAATATTTACCTGGCTCGGACATGCTTTCCCCAACTTGGGAAAGTGCGGCAAAGTGCATGACAGCGACAGGCGTATATTTTCTAAAGACTTCGTCCAAAGAATTACGATCCAAAAGATCGCCCTGCTCAAACGGGCCAAATTTAACTGCATCCTTCCAACCCGTAACCAAGTTATCGAACGTCACCGGTATAAAGCCGGCAGCCTTCAAAGCCTTGCAGGCATGTGACCCAATGTATCCAGCACCACCCGTTACAAGAACATGTTGTCCCATGATTTTATTGGGCCCTTTGCGGGTGAACGATCCCAGCAAGATATTCTGACAGATCATCGCGCAATTCAGGCCGTTCCAGCGCAAAGGCTACAGTTGCCTGTAAAAATCCAGCCTTAGACCCACAGTCAAACCGCTTCCCTTTAAAGCGGAAGCCGTAAACCGGGTTTTCTTGGGCAATCTCGTCTGCAATTGCATCCGTCAATTGGATTTCGCCACCTGAGCCCGCTTTGATACGGTTCAAGTTGCCCAAAACGTTCGGTGATAGAATATACCGCCCGATCACAGCCAGGTTGGACGGCGCATCTTCCATTGCTGGCTTTTCAACCATGCCTTTGACGCTCACCAAGTCACCCATATCGTCCTGCACGTCCAAAACCCCGTAGGACGAGGTTTGCTCAGGCGAGACTTCCATTGCAGCCACCATGTTGCCACCGGTTTCAGCATAGGCTTCCACCATCTGCTTAAGGCATGATGTTTCGCCAGCAATGACGTCATCAGGCAGAATAACCGCAAAAGGTTCGTTAGCGATCAAACGACGCGCACACCAAACGGCATGCCCTAGTCCAAGCGCACGATGCTGGCGAATGTACGCAATTGCGCCACTGTCCATATTCGTCGCTTTTAAGATATCCAACAGCTCAGTTTTATTCTTTTTACGCAACTCCTGCTCAAGCACAGGGGAGTGGTCAAAGTAATCTTCCAACGCGCCCTTGCCGCGGGAAGTGACAAAGATGAACTCTTTGATTCCTGCTTCGCGCGCTTCATCAATCGCATATTGGATCAAAGGACGATCCACCAATGTCATGATTTCCTTAGGTACAGATTTAGTCGCTGGTAAAAACCGCGTCCCCAAACCTGCGACGGGAAAAATTGCCTTTGTTACTTTTTTACGCATAACTGCACATCACTTGCTCAATCTTCCGCAATCTAAACGGAAATGGTCTGTATGTTGTCACTGGTACCTCAAGATCTGAGCCAACGCCAATTTCCCGTATTAATCCTACCTTATAGCCATCCATCAACCGCCCTAGAAGCCGACGGATCGAACGAGGCTCCAATCCCCCACTTATCATATGCCCGATCAATCTCTTACGCTCGACTTTGATGATTGAAGCCCAGTGATCTTTGCGGGTCTCTTCCTCAATAAACTTGCGTTGAAAAACGGCCCAGCTGGCACCAATATCAAACAGGTCGCTGGGCACACGGTCGCCACGACGGCGGATACTTTGGGCAAATCCATGGTGCACTTGAGCTAGCGGTGCGATAGCAGTCAAATGATTGGCTGCTGCCAAGCGCATGTTCCAATCGGTTTCATCGAGATAAAAATGGTACGCGGGATCAAATCCCTCAAGGTCCACCAGAACACTTCGGCGAACGGCCATATTGGTGCCTTCAGTTTTCACCGCGTGGCCTACTGGCGGTGTTAGGATGGTAGGGTTTTCTTCATCAACATCAATTTTTGATGCAAATCCAAAACGATCAAGTACCCGCGCCTTCCATTGAAAACTAATTCCATTTCGCCCTATCACAAAACCGCCCACAGCGCTGACCTTATCTCTAGAAAATGGGGTGATTAGATAAGTTAACCAAGTAGGTTCTGGAACCGCATCATCATCAATAAACGCAACGATTTCTCCTGCAGAGTGTGCAATGCCAATATTGCGAGCCATAGAAATGTTGGCGTCGTCGAATTGAACGGTTTTAATTTTCCCCTTAAAGCCATCAAGCGCGGCAAGCCCTTTTGCATTTGCAACAACCACAATTTCAAAGTCATCGTACTGGACCTGAGAAAGGCCCAACACACACAGATACAACGCGTCTGGCCGGTCGCGGCTGACAACCACAACACTGACCGAACAGGGCACTAATCCAACCCCATTTCAGCCATCATATCCTCAATCAATGGGACATCTTCTGGATTGTTCAGCTCCCAGAACTGACGTCCGTTTGCCTGAACTTCGGTGCAACGGACTGAACGCCCATTCTCCATAAACCGCAACTGCTCAAGTCCCTCAAGTTGCTCTAAAGGACCAACAGGCCAAGAAGGATAATCAGCGAGAGCGTCTGGGCGATAAGCATAGACACCGACGTGGTGAAACACAGGTGTAACAGTATCCTCCCCGAACACTTCAGACGTGAAGGGGATAACTTCTTTTGAGAAATACAGCGCCCGCTTATTCACATCAAAAACGGATGTTGTTCCACCCACTCGACCCGCTTTTCGATCAGCTAAAAAACTATTCAGCGTTGCGCCGTCACAGCGTAACACTGGTGTCGAAATCTCAGCGTTAGGGTCGATCTTTAGATCAGCAATAAGATCCTCGACAAACCAATGCGGAGTAAGCGGCGCATCGCCTTGTAAGTTTACAACGATGTCATAACCTCCCCCCAGCGCAGTATGCGCCGCAGCACATCGCTCCGTTCCGTTTGCACAGGCCTCGGGTGTCATCACAACCTCAGCACCAAACGCTTCCGCTGTGTTCTTGATCCGATTATCGTCCGTTGCAACTACAACACGGTCAACACCTCCAACCTCACAAGCAGCACGCCAAGAACGCTCAATCAATGAGCGCGACTGACCCGACGCGCCCTTCAGCATAGCGAGGGGTTTCGCAGGATATCGCGTCGATGCGTAGCGTGCGGGGATGACAATCAGTACGGTCATTATGCTGGTTTCAATTCAACGGAAGGTGCAAAGGCTATAAAGAATGGGTTGGCAAAATCTGCTTTGCCATACTTAAGCGGTGTTTGGTCGTCGAAGCGAACCACATCACCACCAGCACCGAGCAAAACAGCATGGCCGGCAGCCGTGTCCCATTCCATCGTACGTCCTAGGCGAGGATATACATCTGCCTCACCCGTCGCGATCAAGCAAAATTTCAAAGACGAGCCCGCACTTTTCATATCATTGACTGCGTATTTGTTGATGTAGTCATCAGTTGCTTGATCACGGTGAGATTTCGACGCCACCACCATCAACGCCGTATTGTCCGCCTTAGACACTGATATAGGAATTAAAGTTCCCATTGCATCTTTGTCCAAAGCCCCAACTTCTTCAACTGTTTGACCATCAGCTAGGGTAAAGAACATGCGGTTCTTTGCAGGAGCATAAACGACTCCCCGAGTTGGAACGCCACCTTCGACCATCGCAATGTTAACTGTAAAATCGCCGCGGCGGTGGATGAATTCTTTAGTTCCATCAAGTGGATCAACGATCAAAAATGTATCACCCTTAATGGTGTGGGTGTCTGATTGCTCTTCCGTCACCAGCATCACACTAGGGAATGCTGTGCGCAAACCAGCAGAAATAATGGCATCTGCTGCTTCGTCCGCTGCCGTCACAGGGCTTTCGTCTGACTTCAGTTTCACATCAAAATCATCGGCTTGGTAAATTTCCATGATCTTGTCGCCAGCTTCAAGCGCCAACTTACGGATAACCGGGATCAAATCGTCATAGTTCAAGTGCATTCTCCTGCTCACGTATTGAGTGATAGCATTTGTTGATATGCCTACTTATGTCTCTTATGATATGAGCTGAACGGAACGGCAAGAATTCCGTGCAGCTCCAATATTTACTTGAGGTAAATCGAAAATGGTGCAGTTCCAATCCGCTCGCAAACCAACCGGTGGTTTTTCGTCGGCAATCGCGATCGCTGAATTGGTCTATCACTCTATCGTTCGAAGCGTCAGAAAGCAGCACAACAACGCGTTCCTAGCCCTTGCAGTTAACATGCTCCAAGTCGCAATTTTTGTAGGCGTCTTCTACATTATGTTCACTATTCTGGGCCTGCGTGGCGCTGCCATACGTGGCGATTTCCTTGTATACATCATGACCGGAATCTTTCTTTTCATGACACACACAAAAACGCTCACAGCAGTTATTGCATCGGAAGGTCCCGCAAGCGCAATGATGCAGCACGCCCCAATGAATACCATTATTTCAATAATGGCAGCAGCTTTGGGCGCGCTGTACGTCCAAATATTTTCTCTGTTCATTATTTTGTATGGCTACCACGTTATTGTGATACCAGTCGAAATTGACGATCCAGCCTCAGCGTTCGCAATGCTAATGATTGCATGGGTATCTGGTGTTGCTTTAGGTCTGGCCTTGCTCGCCTTGAAACCATGGTTCCCCACTGGCGTTTCTGTTATGTCTGTACTTTACATGCGTGCAAACATGATTGCGTCAGGCAAGATGTTCGTCGCCAACTCATTGCCCAGCTTTATGTTGGCAATGTTCGATTGGAATCCATTGTTCCACTTGATCGACCAAGCTCGCGGATTTGCGTTTATCAATTACTTCCCTCGTAACAGCAATTGGGAATATGCAATTTATGTCACCATTGCGTTGCTCATGCTGGGGCTAATGGGTGAATTTTACACTCGTAGACATGCTTCAGTAAGTTGGGATGCGCGCAGATAACCTAGCATTTTGAAGGCGCAAAGTTGGCAATCAGTTTACAACCCTTAGAGTCAGATTGATCCGCCCACTATTTGGCAACAAATTTGACGACCCAAAGCGAATCCGATCAACACCGTGATAGGCCAATCTGGCCTCTCCACCCATCACGACGACATCGCCCGATTGCAACCAGATAGAATCCGTCTTACCGCCACGTTCTGTGCCACCCACCCGCAAAAGCCCTTCATCACCCAAAGATACCGAAACCACTGGGTATTCAAAACTGGCCTCATCCCTATCCTGATGCATCCCCATCCTCGCATCCTGGCCATAAAAGTTGACGAGGCAGCATTCGGGTGACCGGTCGACACCTGAAACTTTTTCCCAAATACCCAAAACTTCCGCAGGGATCACGGGCCAAGGCATGCCATTCGGGTGAAACCTTCGGTATTCATAGCCATGAGAGTCAGAGTACCAACCAAACATGCCAGCCGAAGTCATCTTAACACTCATCGGCTTGCCATATGGGGTCATCGGAGAGAAAACGGGAGCCACTTTTGCAATATCCCGCACAGCTTCCAGCAATGTTAATTGCTCCACTGAACCGAGCAATTCTTTGTGAATTTCGAACCCACGTAGCTTAAGAACCGACATAAGTACCTCATTAGGTAAAGATTCACGCAAATACCTACGCCACAATGGTTGCAGGGGGCATTTACCCTCCTTATATAACCTCCGAACCGCGCAGAGCGACTAGTTTTGCGTGACATCATTATCGGGGCAATGACGCCAAAAAGGGTCAACGCCTCGCCACATCGCCTTATGATATGAAAAGGGATCGAAAACATGGCCAAAGTTATTGGTATTGACCTCGGAACGACCAACTCCTGTATTGCAATTATGGACGGCAGTCAGCCTCGCGTTATCGAAAACGCTGAAGGCGCACGCACCACGCCCTCTATCGTGGCCTTCACCGACAATGAACGCCTTGTAGGTCAGCCTGCAAAACGCCAAGCGGTAACAAACCCTGAAAACACAATCTTTGGTGTCAAACGCCTAGTCGGTCGTCGCAATGACGACGCGCACTTGGCCAAAGACAAAAAGAACCTTCCGTTCAATGTCATCGATGGCGGCAACGGTGATGCATGGGTTGAAGCCAAAGGCGAAAAATATTCACCTTCCCAAATCTCTGCCTTCATTCTAGGCAAGATGAAAGAAACAGCTGAATCATACTTGGGCGAAGAAGTGACCCAAGCGGTCATTACTGTTCCTGCGTATTTCAACGACGCACAGCGTCAAGCAACCAAAGACGCTGGCAAAATTGCTGGCCTTGAAGTTCTGCGTATCATTAACGAGCCAACAGCTGCTGCGTTGGCATACGGCTTGGACAAAAAAGAAACACAGACCATCGCGGTCTATGACCTTGGCGGTGGTACATTTGACGTAACCATCCTCGAAATCGACGATGGCCTATTCGAAGTTAAATCAACAAACGGCGACACCTTTTTGGGCGGCGAAGACTTTGACATGCGCATCGTCAACTACCTTGCCGAAGAGTTCAAAAAAGAGCACTCCGTCGATCTGACACAAGACAAGATGGCATTGCAGCGTCTGAAAGAAGCCGCTGAAAAAGCCAAGATCGAATTATCTTCTGCAAACCAAACAGAGATCAACCAACCGTTTATCTCAATGGGTTCTACAGGCCAGCCACTTCACATGGTGATGAAACTGACACGTGCGAAATTGGAAAGCCTTGTTGGTGATTTAATTAAAGCATCAATGAAGCCATGTGCTGCTGCGCTTAAAGACGCGGGTATCTCAGCTTCTGACATCGACGAAGTCGTATTGGTTGGTGGTATGACACGTATGCCACGCGTTATCGAAGAAGTGACTAAGTTCTTCGGTAAAGAGCCACATAAAGGCGTGAACCCGGATGAAGTTGTTGCCATGGGCGCAGCAATTCAAGCGGGCGTTCTACAAGGTGACGTAAAAGACGTTGTTCTTTTGGACGTAACACCATTGTCCTTGGGCATCGAAACTTTGGGCGGCGTATTCACCCGTTTGATCGATCGCAACACGACGATCCCAACGAAGAAATCACAAATCTTCTCAACTGCAGAAGACAACCAAAATGCTGTGACCATTCGCTGCTTCCAAGGCGAACGCGAAATGGCTTCGGACAACAAAATGTTGGGGGCTTTCAACCTTGAAAACATCCCACCAGCACCACGCGGTCTGCCACAAATCGAAGTGACCTTTGACATCGACGCCAACGGCATCGTGTCCGTAGGTGCCAAAGACAAAGGCACCGGCAAAGAGCAACAGATCACAATCCAAGCATCTGGTGGTCTGTCAGACGCCGATATCGAGCAAATGGTTCAAGATGCAGAAGACAATGCTGAGTCCGATAAAGAGCGCAAAGAGCTGATCGAAGCGAAGAACCAAGCAGAGAGCCTTGTTCACTCGACTGAGAAAGCAATGGAAGAGCACAAAGACAAAGTCGACCCGACTACTATCGAGGCGATTGAGTTGGCGATTGCTGCGCTGAACGACGATCTTGAAACAGACAATGCTGACAAGATCAAATCAGGCATCCAGAACGTGACCGAAGCGGCCATGAAACTGGGCGAAGCGATCTACAAAGCTGCGGCTGCGGAAGAAAGCGGCGACGACATGTCTGAGCCAGCTGGTGCAGATGAAGGCGCGGACGACGACATCCTCGACGCTGAATTCGAAGATTTGGACGACGACAAGCGCACATAAGCGCCACTCTGAACAACGACAGGGCCGGTCCGATTTATGGACCGGCCTTTGATGTTCCAAAGGGGACCCTGATCCATGGCTAAACGTGACTATTATGATGTGCTTGGCATTGCCAAAGGCGCGTCTGCGGACGAGATCAAAAAAGGCTATCGCAAGAAAGCCCGCGAATTGCATCCCGACCACAATTCCGACAACCCAAAAGCCGAAGACCAATTTAAAGAAGCGAATGAAGCTTACGAGGTCCTAAAGGACGGCGATAAGAAAGCTGCATATGATCGTTACGGACATGCTGCCTTTGAGGGCGGAATGGGCGGCGGCGGCGGCGGTCGCCAAGGCGGCGGTGGTCAAGGCGACTTTGGCAGCGCATTCTCCGACGTATTCGATGACCTATTTGGCGATTTTATGGGCGGCCAACGTGGCGGCGGCGGGCGGCGGGCAGCGCGTGGCGCTGACTTGCGCTACAACTTGCGTATCTCGCTCGAAGACGCATTTGCAGGTATGCAAAAAACCATCAACGTTCCAACCGCGCTGGCCTGTGACGGCTGCGAAGGTACCGGCGCTGAAGGTGGTGCTGAACCATCTACATGTCCAACATGTTCTGGCATGGGCAAGGTGCGTGCTCAGCAAGGGTTCTTTACTGTTGAGCGCTCTTGCCCAACGTGTTCCGGCATGGGCCAGATTATTAATAACCCATGCAAGTCTTGTTCTGGTGCAGGCCGTGTCGAAAAAGACCGTTCACTTTCTGTTAACATCCCTGCTGGAGTCGAAACAGGCACACGTATTCGCCTGTCAGGCGAAGGCGAAGCCGGCATGCGTGGCGGACCGTCTGGTGATCTCTATATCTTTATCGAAGTCTCTGATCACAAGTTGTTTGAGCGTGATGGCCTAAGCCTGTTCTGCCGCGTCCCTGTATCAATGAGCACGGCAGCCTTGGGTGGGAGCATCGAAGTGCCAACCATCGATGGTGGCCGTGGTCGCGTGCAGATCCCAGCAGGCAGTCAAGCGGGCCGTCAGATGCGCCTTCGCGGCAAAGGTATGCCAGCGATACGTGGAAACAACTCTGGTGACATGTTCATCGAAATGGCCGTGGAAACACCTGTCAATCTGACAGCGCGTCAAAAAGAACTCCTTAAGGAGTTCGATGAGCTCTCCTCAGAGAACAATCCAGAAAGCAGTAGCTTCTTCTCTTCTGTCAAATCCTTCTGGGATGCGATGAAAAGCTAAGGTTTAGGGCAGGGTTATCCCTGTCCTAAACCACCAACTTCGCAGCTGATTAACCATCCAGCAATCAGGTTTTGCGAACCTTACCTCATGAACGACTCACATCCCGCATTTGCAGAAGCCAGCAACCTTTTCGATCTGGACGAAGCCACGCCCATTGACTGGCCGTGCAGCCGGCCTGCGGTGCTCATCGCACATGAACGCAAGGCCCTGCGCGATAGGTTCTCTGAGGCCGGACCAACATCCCTTCCTGATCAAGAAATACTGGAATTGATTTTGTTTCGGGCAATGCCCCGCAAAGACGTAAAACCATTGGCCAAAGAACTGCTGGAGGCCTTTGGTGATTTCAACCGTGTCGTCACAGCTCCCATTGATCGCTTGCGCCAGTACACGGGGCTTACAAAGGCCGTGGCGCTAGAGTTCAAAATAATCGAGGCAGCGGCGCATCGCCTTGCGCGATCCAAAATCATGCGCCGCCCTGTGTTATCATCTTGGGACGCGTTGCTGGATTATTGCCATACCGCTATGTCACACGGAGAAACGGAAAAATTTAGAGTTCTCTTTCTCGACCCCAAAAATGTACTGATCGCTGATGAAGAGCAAGCCAAAGGCACCGTAGATCACGTGCCCGTTTACCCCCGGGAGGTTGCAAAACGCTCCTTAGAGCTGAACGCCAGCGCCATCATACTTGTGCACAATCATCCGTCTGGTGATCCAACCCCATCACGATCTGACATTAGCATGACACACCAAATACAACGCGCTTGTGACGCGCTGGGGCTCACACTTCACGATCATCTCATAATAGGTAAATCAAAGGAACTTAGCTTCCGATCTGAAGGGTTGATTTAGCGCACCCAGACCTCGACCCGTCGATTGGCTTGGCGTCCCCATTCACTATCGTCACACGCCATTGGCAACGCCTCGCCAAAAGCGTCAACGTCGAGCTGAACACGGTCTAAATTAGCAGTCTCAGCGGCTTTGCTTACTGCGCGGCGCACTGCGTCTGCACGGCGCAGAGCGATTTCACGATTAGCGGTTGCCGCTCCATCACCATCACTAAAACCAACAAACATTATGCGACGTGCATCATATTTCCCAAGCTCTAGTGAGGTGCCCCTAGATTTGTAGACGGTTTGCTTGGTAATTTTGGAACCAAGGAGAGACGGATATGAGTAAGGGAATTCGGTTTACGGACGAGTTTAAGCAGGATGCTGTGGCACAGGTTGTTGAGCG